>Ga0157364_1005335_pt1 | contig 13067 bp, 8 predicted proteins | sample AttsexASBM2_FD_111476 | JGI IMG/M metagenome (GOLD analysis project Ga0157364, IMG submission 111476) | Fungus gardens microbial communities from leaf cutter ant in Ribeirão Preto, State of São Paulo, Brazil - Atta sexdens ASBM2 | ecosystem: Host-associated > Fungi > Mycelium > Unclassified ... | reverse complement strand
TATTAAATATTATAAAATATATAATATTGAATAATAATAATAACTTGTGATGCTGAATATCAGTAACTTTAAATATACTTACTCGTAAAGAAAAACGGGCTACTGTAATGTTTAACATCATATAATATTTAATAATATAAATGACTTTTGATCATTTAGTTGTTTAGTTATTATTGTATAACTTCGATAATAACTTTATATTATATAAATACGTTAAAAAATGTTAGATATTAGATAAATTCATTTCTGTTTAAATTTGATCAACGCGACTGTTAATGTCAATTTTTATACGATTTATTTCGAAAACACATTTTTTTATTATTTCAATCTTTTACATTTCTATATTAAAATATAACTACTGATAACAATCAAACATATATTTTTGAAAATCATTAAAACACATTTAATTATAAATTATATAAATTATATAAATTAAAGTTCTTTTTTTAAAAAATATTTCAAAATTCTTAAAATACTTAAAGTTCATTAAAATAAATTATTATTAAAGCTGATACTGATTCAAATAAAAAGAATTTGTGCCGTTAATTTATTTAAATTTATTAAATCATAAATGTGTTTATTATTAATTGGATTCATTTTCCCGTATCTCGTCAACACAGAAATGAATCTAAAGAAATCTCACTAATTTTCTGTCTTATTTGCATCATGGGATAATATCCTCATTCAAGGAGATTTATGTCCTCCGAATTTAAAAAGTTACATCCACACCGACTCGATTCCGCGAGTGGCAGCGAATTAACTACTTAATCATGCGAATGTGCGCGGGTCACGACCGCAGATTAACCTGAATTGAACAAAGATAGATTCGAGAAAATTATACATCCTGTATTCTCCATATCGCGCGAGAACGATACGCTTTCCAATTGGGACGGTTTAAAGATCTGCGGGATGAAATATTAAATCTGGAATATGAGAGCGGCCGATGTACCTCGCGCGCATACTCTCGTAATATCGTCCGATTAATAATGGCCGGTGAGCGACCTGGGCTCCGGAAATACGTGAAAGCAGGCACGAGTGGCTTCATACGTCCGTCGTCGGTACGAAAATGCATTTAATCTACTTGCAAATTAATGTTACACGCCTGTTGTACGGTCTATTTTGGATCAGAGCCATGAGTCTGAGTGACATATTACTACACCCTTCCAACCGGATTTTTGCACGCGATTTTTCTTCTTCGCCTTTCTACAAATTCGCGAGTTTGTAAATGGTGACCTAGTTAATACAACAGTTTATACCTCGGACTTATAATTAAATTTTTTTTTTACTTTATTACTTGTTTCCTTACATTATATATACTATATAAAATACATTTAAAGAATTACTGAACACGGAAAAAAAAAGCTGACCTACATTTGTCTTCTCCTTCAGTAGAAATTATATAATTAATCCGAATATCATCAGTTAAATATATAATTACAAAATGTGAAATTTTCTCTAAATTATAAAATTCTATTAACTGACAGAGCGATCACAAAAACTTCCCAAAACGAAACTCTCCCAAGATTAAGGTCAAAAAATGTATGCGTATACATAAGATATCCGAGAATCTTGGACTGTAATTCTAATGGCAGATTCTTTGAAGTCGATTTTCGTTAGGTCTATTATAATTCATGTCGAGATTTCTAGAGTCATAGTCTAAGGATCACTTGTAGGCTTGAAGAAAAAAGTATAGAAAGAAAGAAATATATCAGCTTCTTTTTGCATTATTTGTAACAATCCGATATTTTTCTACAACGTATAATTTCGAATACCGAATACCTATCTCTTCATAGTAATGCCAAAAAAGACAAACTTGATCGCGATCTGACTTTGCGTGTTGCCCTAATTAGTAGTATAGTAGCTCCCATTTCCCGTTCGCGATGTCGCGTGTCGTATGCGAAAATTATTGAGAAAATTTAAGCTCTCTCGGCAAAGTAGCGTAATCGAGCGAGAGCGTGCCGATCGTACACGGCCACTTTGCTCTACAAATACACTTTAGCTGTCTATATTCGAGAAGCGAGAAAGAGAGAGAATAATATTCGGTGTAACAGAATAAAAATGATTGAGCTAGGAGAAAACAGCCAGAGGGTGAAGAGGAATCTATCGTGGTAATTTCGGCCAGCTAAGTGGCGCATTGGCCAATCTTTTCTTTCTCTTTATCGTCTCTTTTCGGCTACCGTTCGGGATTTAACGTAATGGTTAGACCATGTACGACGACCACGACGAGGTCAGATCCCAATCCCGGTCACGAATGAGTCACGATCTGAGTCGCGCAGTCACGAAGCTGCCGCTCGACTTCTACGGCTCTCCCTTTCTCTTTCTCTCCCTCACGAAACCCATTATGTTGCCTTCCACGCCTCCTTAATACGCTTTGATTTTCTTCCCGTATCCCGTCGTACGATCTCCCTTCGCTTTTGTATTGCGTCCTTGCGTCCACTCTTTACCTGCATTACAAGTTTGTAACGCGTTGCATCGAAGTTGCATCGAATTCTGACAGGTTGAACTTCATCCGACATTTTTTATATATTTATTTATCTATTTTATTTATTATTTTATTTTTTGTGTACGCTTGTAATAAATCACTACAATAAATATATGTATCTCTTTATTAAAATTGTATTTAGTTTAAGTAAAGTTCTTACACGCATTTCAGAGATATGTAATTGGAAAATTTATTTATCTGGAAAATTCGATAATTTAACGAGTTTTCTATAATTTCATTTAATTTAATAATTTAAGAAATAACCGTTTATTAATATGAAACACGTTAATATGAAAATAATAATCGATATTAACGTATGCATATATGGCAATGCAAAAGAATTATTGGTAATATATTATTGATTTTTTAAACTCGGCGGAAATTATTTCCGTTAAATGTACAGTTAATTTCCTTAATGTTATAAATTTTCCTCATTGTTGTAAAAATGACATGTTACATGTAAAATCCAATACACATACATATATAAAGAGAAAAATTGAGAGCTACTGAAGAAAAGCGCATATTTCATAAAATACGAGTTTACGAAATATTGTTTATATTTTATTGTTAATCTCTTGAGTGAATATGTACCCTGCGATCTAATTGTCTGCTGCAAAACGAGTATTCTTCAACCATATTTATCGTTTATCGTATTCCAGCATCGGATACTAGTTTACGAGACACTCATGATAAATACTGTAAAAATGATGGGATTGCTGCCAAAAAGTCACTTAACAAGTCCAATTCTACACATATAACAATGAAGCAATTAATGTTACGGCAATCTATATCGTTGTCGCTGCAGATATTTGTGTAAACAGAGAGAGAAAAAGGGGAGGGGAGGAGAGAGAGAAATAAAAAAGAAAAAGAGAGAGGAAGGAAACGAGAGGAAAAGAAGGAGAGATATCTACTTACGTATATAAAAAAATTTATAATTTAGTATTTAGTGATAGTATATACATTTTCATATTATCTCAATAGTTTTTAAATAATGATAATAATTATCTGTTACACAATGAATTTGAAAAAATGTCATAATTATTAATAATTATTGATAACATTGACTTGTAGTCTTCTTTAATTTGGAACATAGATACTGAATGAAATATAATTACGAAGAATAAATTTTGAGTGAGATGGCAAGAAAAACAATAAATAACTTTTAAAGTTATATAATTTAAATAAATAATCTACTTTCTTTTATTCATTAAATGAAAATTTAATAATCTTTAAAACACTTAATATATTCTGTTGAATAATTAACTCTTGTTGTACACATTGGATTATTCATGTTCTGCGCATTCCTTTTCTTCAAAATACGAGCACTTGGCTAAATAATTTATTATTTTCTTTTTTAATAATATACAATTAATATAAATACTTTCTAAAGACGTATGTAAAAATTATAAAATTACTTAATAATTTTTGTATACTTGTAAAATTTGTAAAAATTAACTCGGAACATGAATGATCCATCATGTAGTAAAAAAATCAGAAAATCATGTGTTCTAAAGGTTAATCAGATTAATTTATTAATAATCAATATATCATAAAAATAATAAGGAAAAGCTTTCTGATAAAAACTAATTTCTTTTAGATTATATTAGAATCTGATAGATCTTTTCTATTAAAACTTGTTAAAACAATTTTCATAAATTATTAGGTCATTCTTCCCTTACAGAAATCTAATATTGGCCAATTTATTACTAAAGACAGTAATTAATCATTTATTTGGAGTACTAAAAGCACTGAATAGTGTTTTTAATACTTAAAATGAATAATTAATTATTGCCTTTCAGTATTAAATTGACCAATATCAGATTTCTGTAAAGAAAGTATGACGATCCAATAATTTATGAAAATAATTGATTCATAATAAAGAACCTAATAAAATAGATCTCTATCAAATCTAATATAATCTAAATGAATTAATTTGTCAGGAATCTTTTACTTATTACTGTTATAATGTTGATTATTAATAGTTATTGCTTTATTTATCAAAAATCTGCAGAAAATCCATAAGTATATGCTTCGTCCCAATAAATAATTAAATATTGTGTGATTCCGTATGAAATTTCCATAGGTTTTCGAACAGAGCGGAAAAAATTCGCGAATCACGGACGCGCACGTAACGAAAGAGCGCAGAGCGATTAAGTTAATTGCCTCTTTAATTAGACGGCGCGCAAACTTATGTCGGAAGAGCCGCTCCTCCCCGTCTAGCACAAATATTTAATTACAGCGTCACACGTGCGGGATTACTTGGGTCTCCTTTGCATTCGCAAAATGCGACTAATACTTAATACAGAATAGGATTTGCACCGAAGTTTCTACACGTTCTCGATCTCTTTCCTGTATAATGCTTGGAACGTCCGCCATCGCATTGCTGGATCATCATCTTCCATGACGCATGCTGCACGCGATCTAGCAAATTTATTTGAAGAAACATTGATAATTAATAGTTAGGATATTCCATTTAAGATACAATTAGCAAGCAATTTATTTGTAGCACACAACATTATTAATGACGCACAACAATTAATATTTATAACTGTAGTAACCGAACGCGAATTTAAAATTGTAAATTAAAAATCCAGTTAAATTTTTTTATTTCACATGGACTTTTCTAAATCTTATTGAAAATTATCACAACTGTATGCGATTCATTTTTAATACCATTCGTCAATATTGTTAGATAGGAAATAATTATTCTTTCTTGTGTAAAATATATTAAATATATTTATTAATCTTATAAATATGACAACACACACACACACACACACACATATATATATATATATATCTATTCTTTTTGTAAAAATTTGTTTGTACAAAATTGGCCATTAACAAGAATGACTCTCTAAATTTGCAATTATTATGTGCAAATATTTGTGAACTGGCTTTATAAGTAGTATCTATTATCGTAGATATTTTATATCACAAGTAGTTCGTTCTTGCATTTAATTATTTCTATCGATATATCTCTCCACATGACTAAAGAGTATCGCAAATCATTGCATCTTCCTTGTGTGCAATGTTTAATCGAAACAGCGGACCAACGAGAGTTATATGCACATAGAAGAACGGAATTCGATTGAAGACGACGTTCTCGTGCACAAATCGGATCTGTCAAGAAAATCACGTATGCGGACACGCCGTCGGGCGCACTACCGACGGGTGGAGGGTGGAAATGTAACATAGGTTTCAATAAGGAGAGTCAGGGAGGTATCCGTTAATCCGCATGACTTAATGCGAGGACTGGAAGAATGCGGGGACCTGGTATACAACGTCCAAAGGCAGTGGGACTCGCTTTCCTGCTGACCATTGGGGGTAATTATCGCAGCTCCGGGGAAAGCTCTCTCACGCTCATATCCCTTCCGGCCAGCTAGCCAGAGGCTCTCGCGAACACGTCAATCCCCAATCTTCCCCTTCAAAGGACCTTCGGTATCGCGTCGCGTTGTGCATACGCTGTGCCACGATGGCAATAACCGGTAATTTTTCTGCAGAAATCTTTGCAGCGCTAGCCAACCGCTGCTCGCCGCTGCTCGCTCTCACCCCTTTCGCCGCTCGCAGGGGTGCGTGTCGTTCTTAAACGACACGGAACAGGTAGAGCTCTCCTTCCGGAAACAAGCCACAGAGAATAGAGCTGATTGCGAAAGCGGGGTCACGTCTTGACGTCGATTTCCGCACAATAATCACGGATCGAAGAACAATTCGTGAACGATGCGCGCTGCCGAAGAATTCTCGGTAAATTGAAAATTCTCTGGTCGGTGATTTTAGTCGAATTACGTGAACGAATTACGTGTCTCGAGGAGTTTAAGAAACCGCCCCGCATCTAGGCAGTTACCGATTTTTTTTTCGATTTACACTTTTGTTTATTTATTATTTACTATTACATTAATTTTCTTTATTAACGTAACTTTATTTAAATTCGCGATTTCGTCCGATAATAGTATTATCAAACAATATCCACGATTAATATTTTATTATATTTGTAAATAATGTAAATTTCTAAAAATATATGTTATATTAATATAATACAATAAGAAATCATATACAGACCAATGCAGTGTTTTAAATCTAGGTTGCAATGGAATATTTTATATGCTTTCAAAATGTGAATACTAGTGCTCTCTTGAAGTGTTTTCGCGAACTATCTTAGAACGTTCCTCGTATGATACATGTGATTCTAATTTTATCTACTGTCAAGATGTTCTTCTTTTTTCAAAAATTTGCAAAGAGGGATTAAATTCAATGTATTTTTTGTAGTATTTTTGTATTTAATTTCTTTATCTATTCTACTTAACTTTCTTTTTATTTATCTTAATTTTTTATATTTAAATTCACAATTTTATTTTAGTAATAAAAAACAGATAAATAGTAATAAATAATTATAATTAATTATAGTTAATGTTAATATTGTTATTATTGTGTTATTATCAACACAATTTTAATAATAAAAAATAATAAATATGTGTATTTCTTAGAATTTCAAGAAATTATAAGGATTGAGATTAATAAACATTTTTGCAATTACAAAAAATAAATATAAAAATTGTTCTTAACGCACATAAATTTCTTTCAATTTACAATTTACAATTTACAATTCACAATAAATAAATCAGATTTTGTGTTCAAAATTTTCTTAGTAATTTATTCTTCTCACTCAATTATTTAAATTATTATTTAAATTTATTATTAATTAATTTTATTAATTACAGCAATAGAAAAAACAGTTCCTCTTACATGTAATCGATATGTATTAATCCGATCTTCTTTGCAATCTCATTTAGTTTATCACAATATCAGAATTTATAAAAATCAATTGTACAAATTAAAGGATTAAAGAGTTAATGAGTCATTAGATATGCTTTGCATTTGAAAATAAAGATATCATATTCATCTGAATTCATTTCGATGTGTCGACTGCGTTGGGGTGCGACTAATCTAACGCGACAGGATCACGCGAAGCATAAAATCCGAATTACAGTGCGATACGACGAATTCGTATCCCAAAGTTTCCATTCCTGCCCCGCAAATTACATCCGTCGGGTTTTGTCACAGACTGGAACTATTTAGGTCTCGCAGCTTGACACGGAAACGTTGGTTTTTAGAAGGCGGCTGGGCAACCGTTGTTAGCGATAAATAGACGAGACATTGATAAGATGGAAACTAATTAGATCATGAAAGTTGTCGGGAATGTTTAAAATTCATTTAGTTATTGACCTTGGAAAGGAGTTCAGAGAGCAGTATCTACAGTGATTAAGGATGTCGAAAGCTCTACCACGGATGGAATGTTTAATATTGTACGAGCATATACCATGGCGACTGCGAGCACACGACCAAGCATAATAAAGTTCAATCACGTGGATAAATTGTTGATAACTTTAATGGGATTTGTCATAATCTCTTGCAAACAACATTGCTACATAAAATATTATAATTAATGGTTTATATGTGCACGTAAAATATTTCGATTCCTATTACGTGAACTATTATCTATATATAATCCATTTTGTTAAATTTCTCGATAGTTGTGAAGTGTTTATAGACGGTTTGAGATTGAAAGAAATTTATTCTACATCTTGCTTAAATTCTATAAATTTAAGACATTCACTATTTTTATAACAAGAATAATCAGCTTTTTCATAAAATTATAGTAAATAAAAATTGTACCAGAGTTATAATATATAAAATTATATCAATATGTCACACATACAAAAGTAATTTGGATAGGACATTTATTAAAATTATCATATAAAAGGAATATTATAGCAAGTCTTTATATAAGCAATAATAATTCGTCTAGATAATAGCCGCGCATAAATTACAATATACTTAATGTACTGTCATGTTATCATACGAACTACATGAAATGTAAAATACATTACAAATGTTTCTTTCGTAATATGTTGTCTATGGCATATCTGCTTTAGTTTACGCTTGAAGTGTATATGGCAAAATCAACACAATAAATTTTGTAACTTTTTATAAAAAATATACATTTTTTTAAAGGTGTCCCTTTTTTACAGATAAAATTAGAAGAAGATCGCCGATACCAATCATTTTGAATTATATAATATTCTAAATTTTTTAAATAAAAACTTTAGAACATAAGTACAAACTTATCACGAAGTATCTTTTATCAGATAGCATAAATTTTATATTGTTTGTAATTTTTCAATAATTAACCTTTTCATAAGATAAACAAAAAAGATCAACAAAATAAGTCAGGCAGTAATGCGACATATTCCTATTTTTTTTCTTTCATAGAAGTCATTTATACAAAATATCTATAAGTGAATGTATATAATAATTTCTAGAATCTTTTTATTTTACAAAATATTTTTTCATCCTGTTTAGCAAGATATAAACACGTAGCGCAAGTTTTTTTGAAAAGGGGAAGTTTTCCCATCCGAGTTATAAGGAAGTGTCTTTTCAAAAGATATATAAATATTAGCGATATTCCTCTAATATTTAGCAGTAACCATTTTTCCATTCTTTAGAAAATTATTCGAGCACGATTATTCAAATTGAATATATTTGTAATCTAAACTAATAATTTAAGAAGACAGGCTATTGAACTATTGCTTGAGATTAATCGTTTCGATCCCTCAATGGCGTCAACGTTTTATGAGGAGAAGAAATAGGAGTTGAATGTACCATTCCTACATTTTCCTTGCCTTTCCAATGAGATCGCTTTTCTTCTGCTTTCAATTTTTCTATGGTCTTTTGTTGTTGTTCCACTAGTCTGGTCTTGGTTAGCAATTCCTAAAAAAATCATTTTCAGTCAGAAATATAAAAAGAAAAAATGTATAAAAATATAAATGAGATACTTATTTATAATAATCATGAACTTCATTGGATAAATAAAAACGCAATTTAGATTTGCTTAAAGACAAAAATATTTATTTCTATAAAATCCATTCTATAAAATATAATTAGAAAAATAATGTACAGTCAAATCTCCTCTTTGTAAAGTTATTTAGAATCAAACATTCTCTTTAGTATAAAATTTCTCCTTAGTCTTTGTTTTTATCTTAATGACACATGCGCGAAATAATCTTATTTTCGCATTGTCTTTAATTCAATTTCTTATTATATTGTAATCATGAAAATATAATAGCAGGAGAATAATATAAAGAACATTACTTTATGATATCACAATTATGATTCACAAAAAGGCGAAGATCACAATCACTAGAATAAAAGAATAAATGTTTATTTCTGGAACTTCACAAAATGGAGAGCACAAATAGAGACTTCAACATTATTTACATAATTAAATACATAAAAAACCAAAATTTCACAATTGTACAACAACAATCGCATCACTTATTAAGCCTATCTGAGTGCCCAAATTATAAAATTATATACAGATATATTTATAAATTTTTTAACAATATCTATTAAAAATATGACAATTCCATTAAAAATATCGTACAGAAAAAAAGCAAAAAGCCAAAGAAGATATCACAAAAATTGCAAAAAGCGGGATGATACCACACACCTGTTCCAATTCATAGTTCTTGTCTTTTAGTCGAATAACATGTTTGATTCTTTGTTTAGGATTCTGATGACCAATTACGTCAGCATATTTTTCAATAACTTCTTTGTATTCCTTTTTAAGAACTTCATTCATTGTTACTAATTTCTTGATCTCTCTACAGAAAATAAAAGTTTTTTTATTTTTCAAATTCATTATAAAAAATGTATTATATTAAACTTACTCGTCAGCTTCTTCTCGTCGTGTTATTTCCTCTTTAAGTTGTTGAATAAGTTCATTTTCCGAAGATTTCCATTTGATTCGTTCTTGCTCTAATAATAAAGTGGTTTCCTAATAAAAGACATTATTATTTTCTGACTGTTTATTTATAATTTAATTTCAATGTAACAATAAGTTCTATTGATTAAAATAATATTACCTTTGCAGTTTTTTCTATTTCTTCAAATTGTTTAGCTTTTTCGGAAAGTTCTTCTATTCGAGAATTTGCCTATAAATATTTCATATTTATATTAATAATGTACCATTAATAATGATCAATGATTCATTTACAATTTAATTTAACATTATATGTAAACTTACTTCATCTATAATAATTTTATGTTGTTTTGCTTGATTTTGAAGCAATCGTTTATTTTCTTCTAACGCTTTCTCACTACTTTCTAATTGATCCAAAATTTTATTATTTTCTAGCTGCATTCGTGAAATATCAATTTCTCTAGCATCATTTTGTTCTTCTAATACTAGTAATGCACTTTGTGCCTCATTGATACTTTTAGTCATTTCTTCAAGTTGTATTCTTAACTACGATAGAAACACGACAAAAAAATCAAAATCAAATTAAAAAATAAATTTTTAGAAAAATGCAAATATTTTCATAAATTACAAAATGTAATATCAAAGTAATTTCAAAAACAAACGTATTACCTCATTATTTAATATAGTTTTCAATTTGGAATCATCTTCGAGTCTTGTAATTTCGTTTGCGGCATTCTGTTTTAGATTTTGTATTTTTGTCTCAAAGATAGACTTTAACGAATCAAATTGAGATATATTACCAGACTGATGTTGATCTACTAGATCTCTGTGAGCATCTAAGTCTTTCATGAAAGAATTAACTTGTTCGTGCACCAATTGCGAATTGGAACGCATCGCAGTAAGCAGTTCTTTATGTTCGCGTATGCAGTCTTCACCACGTTTGACTTCATATTGTAATCTTTCCACTTCAGCGTTGCTTTGAGCCAACCGATTAGTAAGCGCAGCAACAGATGCTTGATTTTCAGCCATAATTAGTTCAAATCTAAATATTTAAAATAATTAAAGTAATCGCTCAGCAAAATACAATATGTAGATAAAAGTTTTAACATTATGAAAATCAAATTTGTTGATATCAACCTTTTCTTTCTAGCAACCATTTCGGCCGCTTCTGTTCTAATGTGGTCCTTTAAAGCTCTCAATTCTTGTTTCTTCTCCGCCAATTCACTTTCTGCTTTATCCAACTCAGTTTGCAAACTTTGACTAAAACTTGCCTAACAATCACAATTTATGATATAATAATATTATATTATGAATAATGTTACTAACATTAGCATCGTGATAATCACCTGTGTTTCCACGGATGATCTTAGTTCCTCGAGTGTCGTGGAAAGTTTTGTAATTTCAATATCTCTTTGAGAAAGTTTTTCGTCTAATGCAGCACGCTCTACTTCCATACGAAGCAAACATCTTTTATAGTTATCGTTAGCAAATCGCATCTCCTCTTCTACAGTATTTCGTGCTTCTTCAACCATGGCATTGACCTAAAGAAAAATTCTATTTTAATATCTATGAATACGCTTTTCTATTATAATAAACATTTTTTCAAACATCACAAGGAGCACACATAGAGAAACAATTTATAAGGTGTATATTATCTTGATATTCAGTTAAAGTTAACGAAAACGAATGATTAGTCAGTGATGTTTGGCATTCTACGCACGTGTAATCTGCTTACTTTCGCGTCGCACTCAATAATTGTTTTTTTCACCTGTTCCGTGCTCTCAGTGCGACATGCTATTAGTGTATCTCGTTTATCAGCTTCCATTTGTTCGATCATTTTCTGAGCATGCTTCATTATCTGTTCAGTTTCCTCTTCGATTTTTTTAGCAGAAGTTCGTTTTAATTCCTCTATTTCTTCATCTTTCATCTTCTTAATCTGTATAAAATACATACATACATATATATATGTAAATTTTTATATATATGTATGTATATATATATATATATATATGTAAATTTTATATATATATGTAAATTTATATATATATATATATATATAAATTATTGTAAAGAAAATGAATTATAAAAATGTGTGTGCGCACGCATGTGTGTAATACAATAAAGCAAACGATATGTATATATATCATCGTACATTTTCTATTTCCCTAAAATATTCATCTGCGGCATCCTCTAATACTTTCTCCAATTTTAATTTGTTTTCAGCGTGTGTATTTGTCATATCAATAAAATCTTTTTTATACTTTTCCATCATAGTATTATGTCTTTCATTTGAAAGCTTTAGTTCATTTTGAGCTTCTTGTAAACGTTGAGTCACCTAAAAAACAAAAAGAAATTAAAAAATGCACCAAGTAGTTCCACAAAATTTAAAAAAAGTGATAAATTGGTTGAATAATTTTTGTTAAATAACCAATGTTCGGCATTTTTCTAAAACATTAGGAGTCAGTTTTTAACTTTGTTACATGTTGCTTAATTTTTATAAAGTAAAGGAAAAATAAAAAATCGTATTTTTTAATTTTGTTTATTTTTATTTCATTACAATAAATGTTAAAAAGTGGCAAACAATCTTATTATAAGCATTACATATTTGCATTAGTGACACACGCCTTGGAAAAACAGAGAATGTTATAAACCATGTTAATATGTTTATTGTTTATTGAACTTATTTCGGACAATAATCACTTGATCGTAAAAACTTTAACATATTTCTATTAAAAAAAAAAAAAAAAAAAAATAAAAAAAAATATCACTCATTGAAAAAAAAAAAAATTAAAAAATTTAAAAAAATTTTTATATTTTATTTTGTTT
>Ga0157364_1005334_pt1 | contig 13067 bp, 9 predicted proteins | sample AttsexASBM2_FD_111476 | JGI IMG/M metagenome (GOLD analysis project Ga0157364, IMG submission 111476) | Fungus gardens microbial communities from leaf cutter ant in Ribeirão Preto, State of São Paulo, Brazil - Atta sexdens ASBM2 | ecosystem: Host-associated > Fungi > Mycelium > Unclassified ... | reverse complement strand
ATATATATATATATATATATATATATATATATAATTGCAATTGCGACAAGTTTACTTGAACGTGTGTGGTCGGCCTTATGATTCTGTCGTCATTGCGTTCGTCACATTTACGTTCTTGAACTTGCACAACTTGACTTGATCGCACTTGGTACAACGATCAGTTACGATCTATCAACGGCGAGAGGTACCAGCGCGTCGAATCACGAGAAGACTCGAGGAATTACGACTCACGCGATCAACTATTTTCTGATTGTTATTGCATCGCCCCTGACGAGCGAGTATTAGTAAATACGCTCATTTGATCATCTCATCAAACTTTTCTTAACTTATTATTGCAGGAAAATCATAATTTTATAATTTGAAGCAGCTTTCGTAATTTTTTAATTCTAGATAAATGTTTTCTTTCAAAATCATATGATAAGAATTTATATAACAATAAAATTGATTAAAGATTACAGATTCTTAAATGAAAGTTTTTCTCAATCACAAAATCAGGTTATCCATTTTCTACGAAAAAAGATAAATATTGTATTTTTAATTTACATGAGTAAAAATCAACTATTAATTATTACTTTTACTTTTATTACATCAATAATTTGACATATCAATAATGGTACATCAAATGCATACTTGATTTCTTGTTTATTAAAACTGTTTGTATTTGTAAATACGTCGTCAGTTTTCCTGACGGTGATAATTTCTTAAATTCTTTCGTGAGAATTATACAATAAATCGAATTGGAAGGTGAAGGCTGACGTCTTTTGCAGTTTGTAGTTAGTTGGCTTCGTGGAAAGAATTGAAACGATTGAGGAAACCGAGAAGAATGTCAACGGCTCGAGAAGAGACAGATAAATATTATTTACCACGATCCTCCCGCGCTAACTCGAACACGAAGATGAAGCTATTTGCGATAGTTCCCGCCTTTTTCTCTTGGTTAACGATTGTCGATTGCGTGTTGACTACGAGATTTTGTGGTCCAGAGACGGGAGACGGTAAGTTTTAAAATCACAGTGTAACAACAGTGTGATACCTAATATAATATATCAAACTTTAATAAGAAATGCAACATACAAATCGATCGTCGTGGCGATTTATTAAATATAAATGTCAAGATTGACGAATTTTATAATTAATGTTCATTTATAATGTAGATTAACTTTAATCTCAGTTTAATTTATTCTTTATCTTTCTCTAAGAATTATAAAAAGTAAATTAAATTGAAATTAAAGTTAGCTTACATATTGGTATAAGAAAATGTTTTTATTATGACTTATGCAATCATGTTAATGCATGTTTTCGTTTCGTGAAGCAATAATTGCTCCAGTTTTTTTCAACAAAGAGATTATTATCATTGAACAAGCATTTATTGCGACAAACACGTTCATTACCGAGTATCCTTGCATCGAAACACCTGTTCCTCATTTCAGATTTTCAACGCGCGCATGTCGGCCTGATTATATCGCCTATAATATCCAATCGAAAGATACGGGAGATCGAGATTTATTGGAATCACGCCAGGTATCGACCGGGCGATACGATCGCTCTTTACACGGGCGAGCCCACGAGTGGCCTCGAGCCAATTTATACCCTAATACCAAATGCACCGAGTGGTATAAAGAGGACCGGAGTGCAGGCTACGTATGTTTCCACCTCGAATCTCACGTTCGTTCAGCAATGCCTACGTACGTATGTGACATATACACACACACACACACACACACACACACACACACACACACACACACACACACACACATCGCAATTACATAACTTCGATATAGATTATTAATCAAATCAAATATGTTATAACATAATTATGTACGAGCAATTTTTTTGCATTTCTCCAAACTTGATTTTTTTCTAAAACAAACAATACGAAAATTGTCCCTTTAATTATTTTTCATGTTTTCTCATTATTATCTTTATTATACTAAAAAGTAAAAAACAAAATTGAAAAGAAAGATGTATGAACATGTTTTATATATAATATAATTATATATGTTTATGTATGTTTATACATATTTATATATATTCATGCATGAAAAAATTTTTTCTTTTTGTTTATACTTTGTACATTTGGAATCTATTTTCTCGTGTATTCGTAGGCTTCGTACTACAGAAAAATCATTTTTATGATGTTGATGATCGAACTTATTTAAAATAAAAATTTATAGAGTTTATATTCTTATCCAGATGTGATTATAGATTTTTATCTGTTAAAAACAAATTTGATTCATAAATATAAATTGATAAAATCAAAATTTATCATAAAATTCATGAAAAAAGTATGAATTTAATGAAACTGAACTTATGAACTTTGTATATTTATAGTATCCTTTTAAAGTTTTTTTCTTTGTAGGTTTGTAAATTAAACATCAAAATTATTTTTGTTTTCATCAATATTTTAACAAAATTTCTTTTAGAAATATAAATTTTTTTTATTATTAATTAGTCACGTCTTAACATTAAAAAATAACTTGTTATTGACTTATGCCCAATTTCTTCACTTCTAGATAAGTTGCGGATATATTTTATCCAGAAGATATCTCTATTGTAATCTGGGAGATATGGATAAAGTTATTTATAGAGGAAAAAATTGGGTATTATTTTTTGAACACTAAGAATAGTACCTAACAAATTATTTTTTAGAATTAGTAACTACTTACTTTTACAACGTAATTTTTCCTATCTTATACATGCAAATAGTAAATAATAAATAGTAATAGGTACAAAAAGATGTTTTTGTAAATATTTTCAGACAAATATATTATATACAGCGAGTCTCGAATATAATTTTCAAATTATAAAAATCTTTTCATATATTTATATTTATTATAATGCACAAAAAATATTTGTCCATCTGAATTTATTGCAAGAACTAAATTATTTTTTATAATTCGAGAAACTTTTTTATACTTCGAGAAACAGTTTAAAGGCTGTTATATTTCTATTATTTTCTTCTTGTCATATATTTTGATGGTTTACATATATCCGAGCTTAACACAGAATTTCGCTTTAATAGAGTACCATGTTGCTTGGCTGAGAAATGACACGGTAAGAATGACAAACTGTCTGCAAACACAGCCTCACTGGATGTCAGAGAGGAGGGCTATCTTAGGATCACTGCCGATGAGCAGGGTATTCTTACCCGGTACTCACGATTCTGCGTCTTACGTGATACACGTAGAAGCGAATTCTGAGAATTTCATCGACAGATATGTGATAACGCAGGTAAATTCTAAATTAATAATACAAACTAAACAATTGCTTTATTTGCGTAAATCAAATAATCTACAAGTTTATCTTGTTGCGTCAATATTGATTCCGAATCAGAAGTCGCATGACTACAAAATCTCTGTTTCTACATCAATTTTTCAATTGATTCGAGATTTCCTTTCAATTTAAATAGATTGAATTCAAATAGATTGCAAAATTGATTCGGGACTTCTTTTTGATTCAAACAAAACGCTTGTTACGCTCGAATAAAGTTTAATCTACAATATGCTCTTTGCTTTCTATTTCTTGCTTTTTATTGTTTGCTTTTTCCCTCTTTATAACCGTTTTATCGACAAATATTGCTTGTCTCTTCCGAAATTAACTTTTATCTCGACCAATAAGAAACAAAGAAACAGAATAAGAGGCAAAAAGTAAAAAGAAACAGGAAGCAAGGAACATTGTAAATCAAGATTAATTGGCGGAAATATTCGAGCGACATTAAAGAGAGCTTACGCATTAAAGTCAGATAAGAATTAAATATGGAATAACCGTTGCTGGTAATCGTTAGGATAATTAAACTGCAGGATGTAGACGTGCTCGCGCAATTGATCTACGGAGTTAGATATCTGGACATCAGAGTCGGATATTACCCCCATACTAATTCAATATGGTGGATGAATCATGGAATATTCAGTATTGTTCCTATGCAGGTCATTATAAATCAGGTGAAGACCTTCCTCGACAAGACGAACGAAATCGTAATATTCGACATCCAGGAATTTCCAGTTGGTAATATATTTTAGCGTTAAAACAAACGGCCAACAACTCTTATTCAGGCAAAAATAATACAACTATGAATGCAACATTCTTTTCTATGCTCTTTAAAATATACGTGCTTTTAAAATACATTTGAAATACTGTTATGCTAGAATGCCGTGTTGAATTCATTCGCAATACTCTTACATTAAAAATGCCATTGATTCAAAAGATTATTAATTTAGTATAAAATTTTATATAATAAACAAAAAACAAAAATTAATGGATTTTGGGAATTAGTGAATTAAATTATAAAAGCCATTCGTCATATATTCAAAAAAGAATTCATCAGATTCTAAAATACCTTATCATCTGATCTAATTATCATTATCGGAACTAATCCTATCTAAAATCTTTTTTGTTTCGTATTGAATCGAAATGAGCACAACGGATTATGAATAAATGAAATATAGAGAACAAAACACAAGGTTAACATTACATCATGATGTGATTTATCACTACTCAATTAATAATAATAACAGCAAGATTATGCAAGTCGTAGCTAGCACTTATGTAAATTATATAAATTATATCTATAAATAATAATTTTATTTATGTAAAAATATGCTGGTGGTGTTGTTAGGCTTCGGAAAAAATCTGGCGGTACATCACGACTTCGTTGCATTCCTCGAAGAACAATTTGCTGGGTACTACTTGCCGAAGAGTTATGGATGGGCCAGTACGCTAAATACGATCTGGTCATCCGGGAAAAGACTTATTATTGGTTATGATGAGAGACAAGTCGTCAATCGCTATGAAAGTATATGGCCTTGTGTGACACATCAATGGGGAAATGTTAGGTCTATCGAAGACTTGTTCAACCATTTGAATCACATCGAAACGGAAAGTCTTGGGTATGTGAATCTTATAAAACCAAATACTAAATAGTCCTAAATTATCTAAGACCATTCTTTTCATCATATCTATTTTTGATAATCTCGAGTGAAGCAATGTTTTTCGCAATAAATTACTCGCAGATTTAAGATTCTCATTAATCATTAACAACATATTAATATTTTTATAAAGATGTGTGAATATTTTATAAAGATGATTTTATAAAGATGCTTATTAGCATCAAAAATTGTTAAAATATTTGTCAATTTAAAAAGTAATATTACTACTCTGATTCTATTCATAACTGCGTTTCAAGACCGAAAAAGATTTCGGCACGAGATTTGTAGAATGAGATATGTATATAAAGTCACATAGAAATATTTTAGCAATAAGATCCGACTTAAATATAGGATTTCTCTTATTTAACTAGATCTATTTTTGATTTTATAAATATTTTCGCTACTTGAGAGGTATTGTTTCAAGTCAAGTATATGACAGACGGATATCTTAGTACACTTACATTTCATCTAGAATCTAGGTCTTAATAACCTAGGCTGAATCTATTAAGTTTTTAATAATCTTAATTGTTAGCTGGGTATGTAAAAAAGATCTTTAATTTTGCTCTTTATCTCTGTACAGCATGAAGAAATATAATCTAAATTTAGAGCTGGGCATGTATTTAAAATACTTTTATTTAAAACACAGTATTTGCAATACAAGTGTATTTCCACGAAGCATATAAAAGTATTACGTATTTTGTATTTAAAATTGAAAGATTGAAAGTTTTTTTATATTTTATAATAATAAGATTGATTGTCGATCTTAATATTTAAAATGCAAAATACAAAACTTTTATATACTCTCATGAAATACAAAATACAAACTTATTTTCACGTGCTCCATTAAAATATAAAATACAATTGTTTTACAAATATTGTTTTTTAAATAAAAGTATTTTAAATACATGCCCTGCGCAAATTTTAATTTCGTAAATCTGGCGATTCTCGTTTCAGACAATCTAGATCAATACCAAGATCGGCGATGGCAGAACTAACGCCCAATACGTGGGATATAATTTTCAATCGGCTTGGAAGTATCCGCCAAATGGCGGAAAATGTTAATATCAACGTTACAAATTGGTACAACAGCAAATGGCAAAACACAGCCAATATCGTTGCTGTCGATTTCGTTCGATCGTCCGGTATCATCGAAACTGCGATTGAATGGAACGAAAGACGAAATTCGCATTGTTAAAATCTTTCCTATTCCCCGTAATGCGAGAATTGAAAAACGTACAAACTAAAGTTTATTAATGCACATTAATTCATAGTGCACATTATATATTCGAACAAATCAGTTTTTATACAAATACTAAGTACTTAATAACTTATTATTTTGCTTCTATGATTTTATTTACAGTTACATGTTGTATGAATATTAAATTTTATATACAAAGTGGGCCATGTAATTAAGCAATATCTAATAAAAAGATGTAAATATCTTTCAAAATTCATTCTTCATTTTTTCATTAAAAGTAGAAATATAAACACATATTTTTTTTAATTCAAACCTATTAAATAATAATATTGCTACGATGTGTGTGTGTGTGTGTGGATTCATCGCAGCGTTTAAACAAAAAATTTAAGTATCTCGTTTTAATTAGATAATTTAAATTTAGTTTAATATAAAAATAATTACATCAACCCTCTATTGCCTTCTCAAGAAATCTAGGTAACGCAGTTAATCACATAATACGTTTGCTTTTTCGCGTGATCATCATAGTATCCGCCGGATATGCGAATAATGCTCTAGTCAAGGTAACCCAGAGAAACGAAATTGTCGTATACAGGTACGCGATGCAACGAAATCAGTTCATCATCCGGTACAGACGATGTTAGTCGCGAATACGAAACTGACGAGATCTAATCCGTCGCGTTTCTTCAATATAGAAAACGATTTATATATAGACACAACTTACATATAGACACGATTTTCAGAAAAAGAATCTGAGAGAGAACGATAATCTCTTTAAAAAGTCGACAAGCTGCTATATACCTTTTATGAAAAGAGTCGTTTTATTAAATTTCACTATTCGAAGTCAACTGACAACGTCGAGATAACCACTTATACGGAACTTTTATTCTCGTCGTGTGACCATCTCGTTTGCATTTATATCCAGAAAATGTGCTGCCTGTTGCTACTGCTTTTACTGCCAATCGTAACTTCGGAGCTGTGCGACAATCCTTGGTATCAGTACGATACCATATGTCAAAATAATTCTCTTTCTTGTCCTAGTGATCAAAAATGCGTGTTCATCGAGTACTGCCCGGGGGTTGTATCCCTAATGGATCGAAACGCGCTTTCCTCTCACAGGTAACGTGATTATTGTCTTTTTATATCGAAGGGACGAGTACATATTTACACACGTCGATTTTTTAAGCGCAGATTACGACAAGCGGTATGCGGGTACGATCGAACACATGTAAAAATTTGCTGCAGCGTTAATAGTTACATCGAACGGCCAGTATATCCAGATAGAAATCTGGATGTATATCCGACGCAACTATCTTCAAATTTTCAGTGTGGAAGAAGTATTGTTCGGAGTAACGTAAACATTTTAGGATCATATCCTTTTGTCGCAAGAATCGGTTTCATAAGCAAGTACTTTGCATGTATACGGAAATACTTGTATTATACAGAATGTCCCAGAACTGCTAATTATCTCTCAAGTGTAACACAGCTAAAAAATCATCAATTTTTCATTGATGATATTAAAAGTACTGATTGGTTCCAAATTTATCGATGAAAATGCAAGACAAAGAATTTCTGTGACATCATGTACACAGCAAAAATTATATACAATTTTGTTCGAAGGAGAGAAAGAGAGAAAGTTAACTATATTTCTTTTATTATATAAGACATGCGTTTTTAGACTGTTAGCAAAAATTCGCTTTTAGATACATTAACGGGTGAGATCAAATATTCGTGCAATGGCGTGATTGTTAATGAGCGTACTGTATTGACTACAGCTACATGCGCACTCGCGAAATCGGACAGATACAAATTGTACGTATATAGCAGTCGAAAATAAAATATAACGAATGATCGTTACTCATATTTTCGATCGTAGCATTAAATTGTAGCATGCAATAATTATAATAATCCTTATTTATCTTTAGATGCTCTGTGCTTATTGGTGAATATAATACAGAGTCGAATCCAGATTGTAATAATTTGTTTTGCGGACACAAAACCAGTAGCCACGACATATCGTATGTAGTAAAACATCCGGGCTACAACGCCGCAAGTTATTCCAACAACGTTGCCTTACTTCGCTTGAAGAAGGCTATCGAATTTACAGGTATGTACAGTTCTTAAATATACAGTCGAAGATACTGTGATGATCACAGCTTCAATATGGGAGAAAATAGCAATCCGGTCTTCTTCAGCCACAGCTCAACCAATCTGCTTTATACCGGAAGACAGATACGTCAGCCTAGGAAGTACATGCACTGTTGTCGGCTGGGGAAAATTGTTAGGTCAAAAAGGTATTAATAGAACAAACTATCATAAAGCATAAACTGTAAGCTGTGTTTATGTAACGTTCAAGTGCTGTAACCCTGTGATCCAGCGCAACCATTGACGCAACAGTCATTACAACTAGAACTCGTACCTAAGCAGCAGTGCTCGGACTATATAAGCCAAGCTCTATCTGTAGAATTATGCGCCAAAGGAAACTGTGAACCTTGCTCAAGTTACAGCGGTAGTCCTCTGTTATACAAATATGCGGACATGTACTTCTTGGTATGTTATCAACATAAATATTTACATATACTACAAATGTAGTTCACATATTTATGTTTTTCATTTTTTATTTTTTAATCAGGTTGGAATCCTATCATTTGGGTCTAGTTGTGACTCAAGCACCATTTTTCCATCTGCATTTGTAAATGTACAGAGATATACAAAGTGGATTTTAGAAAATTCTTAAAGTTAGAAAAATATAAAAAACGTCTTGAAACGTTTCTTAAGAATGCCGATTGTGGTACTGCATTTTCATGAGTTTTATTTTTTGCAAATCTAAAATTGATTATTTATGTTTAAATATATTCAAATATTTGCCGCGTGTCATTTCCTTAGCCTCTTCTAGACCCAGTTGATAAGCTAAATCGTGCAGTCTTTTCACTTCCGAGATAAGCCCGGTCATTGACAAATTACCCAGTTCTGCAAGAAAATATTTTACGGTATTTAGCAATGAGATGAAGAATTATATGTTATGCAGCATATCAACTCACGATGCACATGGCTTATGTCATCCTGCGACATCGCAGCCCAAAAACATGGTTCTGTCTGCGGTGAATTTTGAGCAACAAACTCATGTACACCTGGAACTTCATTGCTCGCTACATATATGATGTATTGTGTATACATGACTCATAAATAATCCTTAAAAAATTTACTCACTCTGCTCAGGCCATAAATCAGGAGATGCTCTGTCCAATTTCTCTAGACTCATGAGACTCTCCTCTATGCAAGACAAGTCTATAAAACAAGAGTCAACTATTTTTATTTTCTTTGCAGTTGAAATACTTTTATTATAATATTAAAAAACATTTTATATATATGTATATATATATATATATATGTGTGTGTAATCTATCTAGTTTCAAATTCAATTAATAAAGTTAGTAAATATAAAAGCATAAAGATTAATTTGTACTATTTTAAATATAAGAATAAAACTGCGTATAATCGATTTAAATCTTATTCTATTTTGTTACATAAAATAAAAGCTCAACAAATACATAAAACAACATATAAAGTGTAATTCAACATTCTATACATATAAAATTTTGCAATAACAAGTTAATATTCATAGTCGATTCTTATAGTTCAAATATTAAATCTTAAAATAAGAACGAATATGAATACAATGATTTAGATACAATATCGACTTTTTTTTCCTCGAAAAAGCATATATAATTATAATGATGAATGTTAAAAAACTATGTACAAAATAGTAATTAAAGTCATTTAAAGAAGGAACGAGAATTAATAATATTCAATATATTTGTGTTGGATGATTATAACCCCAATATATATACGTAGCAACAGTATAGAGACAAAAGCACTTCAAAATGACAAGTATTTTTATGCATTTCGTTTTATGGAGCAAAGCACCAAACTTACCCGATTGATCCGTTGTTTCGTCAGTTGCCATAACGCTCGCGTGAGAAAGCTGTAAATTTACTCAAGTGTTTTCCGAAGGAAGGACGCTTCAACGAATACTCGACGCGCATACAAAATGGAGTGAAATGACCGAACGAAATATTTTACACACGGCTCTTTTATTCCTTATGAAAATGCTCGAATAACAGACTAACAATTAACGCGCATTAATCGTCACGTATCGTTCTCTTGTAATAGCTCCTGCCTGCGTAGTTCTTTGGCTAACTCAGTTTGCTGCTGCAGAATGTAGACATTTTCTGCCTTTCGGCGCTCTTGTCGTTCGATATCGCGTATCACACCCAAGTGCAGCTGCTGCCTGAAATGTTTTTGCAATCTAATGTTAGTTATGAGGACGGTAAAACGTCTTTCAACACGGTATCTACCTGTCGTAAGACTGCTTGTAATGCACGTAGCCTATTATTCCGACGGACGTCATGCAACATAAACCGAAAGTGATTTTAGACGCGTTCGACATTCTTAATTCTCGAGGAGAAGATGCGCAGTTATCACCGTGAAATCGCTCGCGCGAGGTACGACGGGATAATCGATTATTCTCGATTCTCACGCGCGTTATTTAATTTTCGTCAAATCGAAGACTCCGCTTTATATTTTTATGAAGCTTTATATTTTTATGAAGCTTTATATTTTTATTCGATTTGCTTAAAGGAAACTGAACATGAGAAAAGACAGAAGCCTAAGATCGGTATTCATAGTCAGTTCTTATATTCAAGATCGTCTTAAGTTCTATCTTGAGATGTCATGAATCAATAAGAGAGCTGTATTATCTTAAGATATTACTTACGACAGTCTTGAAATAAGAACCGATTATAAATATCGATCTAAGACTTCTGTATTGTAATTCTTAAAAAAATTCTTTTTATATTATATAAGAATTTGATCAAAATTTAAGAATAAGTGTGTAATTAATACTATCACCGACGAAATAAAATACTATTAAAGACTATCAATCCAAATTTTCGATATAAAAAGGAGTTTATAGATAATTGAAGAACGCTGACATTATCGATATAAATTTGCCATTATAAATATTTGGCTCATACATTATTAAATTTATGATTTTTATTACGTAAATGTTCTGTAAATAAATATGTATACTTTTAAAGCTATAATATTCTATACGTTGCAGAAAAATTACAATCTCTGCAGTTATCATCTCTGTTGATAATCAAACTTTGATGATAAGACTGAAATCACAAATTAATTTTAAAGAAAAATCGAGTATTATTGAGTGTTCTAAATGCGTAAATATGTTTACTAAACTAATAAATTATAAAATTAGTACAATATTATCAGTTTTTAACTCTTAATCACTTCAATATTCACAAGGACGCGAACTCCCGTAAGGATGTCGATCTTTAATTAATCATGGTGGATGGGATTGACAATTACTTCCGCCATAGTTTTTTAATAGAATCTCGCCGGTGATATTACTTATAGCAGAAAAAAACTTGAAAGAGGCCATGTCTGTTATCGTCGAAATCTGTACACTACTGCCAGTACATCTATTTTCAGTTTGGGAACTACGTGACATTCATACATTTTCTGATACTATCGATAAAATTGTATTATCGAAAGTAGATATGGTTTGTCTCTGTACTAAATCCTCAGGATAGAAGCGTGCCTACTATCCATAGGAGGACTAGTTTAATGGGTCCTTGAATGAAAAAATTTTAATTTTGCATCTTCTATATATGTAAATAAAAAGTTGTTGAATTTTAATAAAACAAAATTGAAAATTCAAACAAGAGTTAATTTAGTGAATTGTGAATTTCTTATAATATTTATCTTATAATATCTTAGAAAATTATAAAGTTATATTTCTATATGCAAATTTTCAGATCGTTTTTATCAAACATAATTATTATAGTATATATCAAATAGCGATTTCGGCTGGGATCGATTGCATCAATTGCACTAGTGCACATAAAACTCTCATACAATTACCGTAAAAATGTATTAAAAACGGATTAAATCGTACAATCCTCAATATATATTATTGTACTGTTAATAAAACATGTATTTGATAATTTTCACTTCGTTTTTGCATTCATAGTGATTTCGGCTGGGATCGATTGCATCAATTGTACATTTCGGGTGTCGGTGCAACTGTATGTTCGACTGGTTGAATTGGTGCAATTCCTCGCCAGTGTCGCATGTTCGCTTGGACTCGATATATACCACACAAGTGCACACAAAGTGGCTCCGACAAATTTATTGGAGCCAGTTGGTATAATTATTGGGCTTAGTGCTTTTATGAGACGCTGAAAAGTAGCATGTGTGTGATCACATGGTATTAATTTTGTCACTAATGTCTGATTTCGGAAGTGGTTTACTTGATGCTACAAACGCTTCAAAACTTTTACTTGATCAATTGGAAGAAAGACTTTTACATGACCAATCAAAAAATGCTTCGAAATATTAGTAACAGCAAGTGGACTGTAGCCTTCATCTGAAAATAGATAAGCAATTTGTAGCACCAATTTTGATTTTATGAGTGATTTATATGTACTCATGGAATTTTTGACATCATCAAGTGACGATGACGAATTAATATTGACAGAACATAAAAAGAGACAGAGCGAAAATAAAAAATTACATTGATGAAATCGTGCGAAAAATGTCCGATGAAACAGTAAGTTTTGCAGGTTAAATTAAAACTATAGTAATATTTAATTATAATATAATATTAGATATTAATAGTAAAAAGAAATCCATTATTTTTGAAATTCATGAAATTGAATGGAAAAATAATGGATTTCTTTTTATTATTAGGTGTACAACTTTGCTTCCGCCGTTTTCCTATAGATGGCTTTAGTGGTAAGTGATGGTCGAAATAAATAGATCATAGACGTCATACAATAAATTTGGGCATCTGTCAACATAATCCCATAGAAACATTAGTCGATTTGTGTCTGCATCATAAAGTTATTCTCGATTGAAAATGTCAGTTT
>Ga0157364_1005333_pt1 | contig 13068 bp, 9 predicted proteins | sample AttsexASBM2_FD_111476 | JGI IMG/M metagenome (GOLD analysis project Ga0157364, IMG submission 111476) | Fungus gardens microbial communities from leaf cutter ant in Ribeirão Preto, State of São Paulo, Brazil - Atta sexdens ASBM2 | ecosystem: Host-associated > Fungi > Mycelium > Unclassified ... | reverse complement strand
TTGTTTTGCTCCAAATTTTCTTGATTTTTATCTTTTTTTATTTAATTTAATTATTTAAATACTTTTTTACACTTTATCTTTTTTTTCCCTCCAGCCCCTTTAAGCTTTATGTATAAATTTATTAGGATAAGATTCCAAATACAATAACTAATTAACAGTTAACAATACTTTATAAAACTGTGTTTACTTTAAAAAAGTGTTGGAAAGTAAATGGTTTAAATATAAGGATTTTTAATCAAATTTAATAAAAGGTATAAACTAATCATAGTAACAACATTATAAATCCAAAGTAAATATTTGTATTAATTATGAAATAACCGTAATATATAAACTAAGTCAACTAAACTCAATAAAATTATTTATGTATTTTCTATCCGTAATAAATACCATTTATTTAAATGTTTAGTTTTAAAAAATTAGTTAAATCAATAGGTTACATTTGCATCAAATTGGAAGTTAAAAAGATTTATAAATTCAATAAATTATAAAGTTATACAAATAGTTATTCAAGGTAACTAAAATTAATTACTTGCTAAAAATATTTAACCAAAATTTAATAAAGATTAAAAATCATAAGTAACTTATAGTTAAGAATTAATAAACATATTAATAAGATAATTAATAAAAAGTAAATAATAAAATTTAAACAATAAAAAGTATTAATAAATTACTTAAAATTAAGTAAATATGATATATATCAAAACTAAATTTAACAGACTCTATAAAATATAATTAAAATTTACCTTCAAAGGTTTTAAGCTTATATCAAATGATAGAAATATCTAACAAACATAATAATTATCTAAAAATAGGAAGATAAGGTTAAGTAAGGAAGTAAAGGAATCAACTAATTAACATAAATTATTTAATTTTGGGGTGTTAAATGTAATGAATAAGTCTTAAGAAGAAAAAAATAAAAACTGAATATAAAACACAACTAATAAAGAAATAAAAAGTCTGCTTAAAACAAATACTTATTTAAAATTCTAAATTACATATAATAGAATTATATCTATCTACTAATAAGATTATTTTTAATATATTTAGTAAAAAGATTACTTAATCTTGGATTTTTCTAAAAAAGAAAGTATGTGTACATAAGTAGTTTACTCTAACTATAAAAACTAAATTAAGAAGTAATCAGAATAAAAATTTTTTTTACTTTACATAAATTAAGTAAGGTTTATGCTATAAAGTTGATAACTACTCTCCCTATTAAATACCTCATAAAACTAAATTAAAACAAACTAAGATATAAGATTATTATTATTTACTTAACCCGGAATAGAAAGAGTAATATAAAAGTTAACTATAACTTATAGTTATTAACATGTAACTTATACTTTATGTTAAACTTAATCAATTAATAATACTAAACTACTACTAAAATAGTACCTTAATTTTACTGTTATTTAGATAAAATCCTTATATTTAATAACCTTTCTTAGACATCTTTTACTAACTTTAGTTATTACTTTTTTCATTTCTTCTTCTAATGTCGCATTTTACCTGATTAAATCCTTTTTTAATTTAAATCTTATATTTAAGAAGCACACATACTTAAATAAGTAGCATAAGTTTTTATCATTAAATTGATAATTAATTTAAATAGAAATCTTTATACCTTTTTTTTCCATTTGTTGTAGTTGAGTTAATTTAACTTTTCAACATATATGTATTTCTTTTTAGCTATTCAATTCTTATTAAAAATCTTAAGTGTCACCGCCATTCTTCCTATTGTTATATCCTTTTGTTAAATCATTTGGATCTTTACCTAATTTAGGTCTTTCTTAACTTAATAAGTTTTTGTTTTGTTTGTTTTGTTTGTTTTGTTTGTTTGTTCTATTATTAGGTTATTAAATACTTTGACAACAATATTTTATTATATTCTAATTCACCTGGTTGAGGTATTTATGGAATATAATTTTGTGTTCTTTTTAGTTGTATTAATAGTTTACCGTCTTTATTTGTAAGTATTATATATTTGTTATCATTTAAAGTTTGAATAATACGCTATGTTTATATTCAGTTTTTATTTGAATATAATTTAACAAATTCTGAAATAACTAAAATTTTAATTGTTCAATAATATTAGGGTGAGAACCAAACAAAATCCTAAGCCAAGAAATTAAATAAACAATAATTAAATTTCCCTCAAAGTGTTTGAATATTCAGTAAATCATCATTTTTCAAGCTTCATCTATTAAATAATAATATTTTTATTACGATCCTAATTTCAAGCCAAGTTAATAAACTTCATTATGTGTACCAGTTAAATTTTTCTCTGGTGGCTTTAATTAAAATTAGCAATTAAAAGTATTTTATTAAATTAATATCTTTATATTTAAAAGTTTAATTGATTAGTTCCGGTATTGAGTAGCGCGGAGTTACTATTATTATTAAATTTAGTAATTAAATTAGCTAGTCTTGGAGTGTAGAGTGCGCGTAGCTATAATCTCTTTTTTAATTTATAGTTAATAGTTTAGTTAGTCTTGGAGGTAAATAGCGTGCACTAACAACTATTTTTATAAAATTTAAAGTATTAATTAATTAACTTGGTATTAAAGTAGGGCGCAGTTACTGTTTATTTTTAAAAAGTTAACTAAATAAGTTACCTAATCTTGGTATTAGTGTGTGCGGAGCTATATATCTATTATAATATAATTAAGTTAATAAATTAATTAAGCTTGGTGTTAATAAGCGCACAATTATATTCTTTTTATAAAATTAGTTAATAAGTAATTAGTTCAGGTAAGTAGTAGGCGCGGAGTTAATATCTATTATAATATTTTAAGTGATTAATTTAATAGTCTTGGAGTGTAACAAGCACGTAGTAAGTATTACTTAAAAAGTAATAAGCTAGTTAATCTAGGATTATAGTATACACGGAGTAACTTTTTATTATAAAATTTTATGTGTATAATTATTTATAATTTGTAGTAAGTAGCGCGATGCTAGTATTTATCTTTATATTATTAAATTATTAATTAATTAGTTTCGGAAAATAAGATGTACGGAGTAACAATATCCTATTTATAATATAAACTATTAGTTAGTTAAGCTTAAAACATATAGTGCGCGAAGTTAATACCTCTTTTTTTAATTACAAAATAATAATTAATTAGCCTTGGTAATAAGAAGTAACCTTTATAAAATTTAAAGTATTAGTTATAAGGTCTCGGTAATAAGTAGCACGCAGTTACTGTTTATTTTTAAAGTTTAAACTATTAATTAGCCTTGGAGTTTAGTATACGCGCAGTTACTAATTATTTTTAATCATTTTAGTAAAAAGTTTACTTAGTATTGGAATGTAGTAAACGCGTAGTAATTATTTAATTTATACTCTCTTCTTTCAAGTTTCAAGAGCTCTCTTAAATACTTCAAACTATTGTTGTATTGATATTTGTAAATAAGTTAGATTGTTATTTTATAAATTTATTCTATTTATGTATTTAAGTACCATAATTACCTTAAATTGAAAAATTATTTATTAATTGTTTTAGTTATTAATTTATCGAGTTACTATAATTAGTATCCATCTTTGGATTAAATTTTATTTCCATTGAGTTAGAACCATAAATTATTTTATTCCATTTTATCATTTCCTAGCTCCTTTAATTATATTTCCTCGGTTTTCTTAAGGTTGATTTTATCAAATAGGATAATTACTTTTTTAATTGGTTGGATAATCCTTGAGTTAGTTATCATTAAATATTAGATAATTATCATTAATTTATTTATATTTATTAGTTTTCCATAAACTTAAAGTATTCTCATTATTTAATGTAAAATTATGTTATTTTGTTTAATCTTATTCCTTTTTCTCTATTATCTATATTTATATTTATATTTTATTGTATTATATTAATTATAGCCTATAGTTAATCATTAAACTTATTATCAAATTAATCAATTAGAAACATTATTTACTTTGAAATACATTTCACAAATTTAGTGTAATTCCCATACTCTGTACTTTTTATTCATTTTGTTAAATATTTGATTGTTTATCTTTAAAATATTTGTAGTTAGTTTAAGCTAAACATGGATCTGAAAGCAATATCTTTACGAATTTAATCTATTTAGTTTTAATATATATTTTTGTAAAAAACTTATTTTGGTATTTATTATTTTTAACTTAACCAAGTACACATATTATTTTGTTATAAAAGAGGTAAAGCAATGATTTTTATATCTATTTTAATTTTAATAGTGGCTAAGGCCCTACCTTCAATAAATAATAACTTGTCTCCTAGAGATATTTCCCGAATTTCACCTATAATATTATTATATGCCGGAGTATTATCATTAAATACTTTCTATATTCAGCCAATTGGATCAGGCATAGGTATCTATAGTGGGTTATTCCAAATTACACCATTATCCCTATTTTTTGATACTTTTTTATTTTTTATAGGTTCATTTTTATTAATGGCCTGGCCTAGCGCAAATAAAGAAATTCGAAATCTCACAATTAAATTATCCGGAGCCATGAGTATAAGCACAGCTTCAAATAATCATAACTCTAAATCAGAAGATTATTCTATAATTGTATTATTTAGTATTTTAGGATCTTGTTTATTAATATCTTGTTTCGATTTAGTTTCTTTATATATTTGTATAGAGTTACAATCTTTTGGATGTGCGCCGGGCGAGGCGTTTGCAGAGGAGGTATATATAATCACAACAATGGTTTATTTTATACTATCAGGTATATTTGGCCTTATCATCATACGATTATAATCAGATGGAATAAGATATCTGCCACGGGTAATCGCACCTGAGACAGCTAACAACTACTCAGACGGCATAGCAGATTACAAAAACAGATGTAAGATAGGACTGCCCCTTTCTGATACTTCTGTTAGTGGGAGTAGTCATGGACAGGTTAACAAATTTGATACGTACAAAGTGGCTCAAGATGGTCTAAATGTTCTAAGCAGAATATCGTAGCATTTAATAGGGATCGTAAATGTTATTATAGGTAGTCCAAACTACAATAATTGCCAAAAACCCTATACTTACTTCAACATAGAAGATAAAAGTACGCAAAGTCCTAAAACTACCAATTCAAACACATGCAACACAGCAACCCCGGGATCTAACCGCCTATGAATATAAAAATTATTAAATGCGGGGACGGAGTTTCCATAGTAGCGTTACAGCGAAGGGGAACAGTCTAAAATCGTTAATTCAGGACTCTAACAAGAAAGACAACGGATTATTCAATGTTTATAAAGGGTTGGAATAAGCCAATTCTAAAACAGGAGTTAGTGGACAAATAATGAATTAAACAAATATATGAGTAAAACGGAAAATACAATGGAATAATCAATATCCTGGGTAATCCATTATTTCTACAATATTTTATCTAAGAAGAAAACCAGGAAACATGTCTAAATGTGTAAGTAATGATACATTGGATGGAATAAATATAAGTTGGAATGAAAATATAGCCTGATATCACAACAGCTCCATAAGAGTCAAGATTTCGAAATCATAGAAGTTATAACAATGCGTGTGGGAAAATAATGTAAAAAGCACTAACTATACTAAAGGAAGGTATTTAAAATATAACACAGCTCATAATGTTTTAGAGCCTTAAAAATCTTTACAATAAGCACTATCTCAACTATATCGGAATGGATATGCCTATCAATTAGTAATACATGTCGATATCTCAAAATGTTTTGACATAATCCCTCATCATATTATTATGAAATGTATAGAGTCTAATACAGCATACGAGAAAATCCCTTACGGTAGGTTACAATGAATATGACACGTGGAAAGATATAAAAAAGGTCTTAAGGTCAATGTAACAAAATTATCCCGGTATTAGCGTACATATTATTAAAATAATTAGATACTAAGATGGTAGACATCCAAAAATCCTTCGATAAATGAGACAAAGAGCCCTAAATAAAGGTATCACATCTCTAAATCAAAGCCAACGTAAATAATGATCTCCCGCTTTCGATCTTAAAAAGTTATAGGGGAGAAGAATAAATATACCAAGTATGGACCCTTTTTATCAAAAGTTCAAACGTCTCATGTATCTAAGATACGCTTACGATTTTTTTTAAGGGTAGTACAATGCTATATAGACGAAGTTAAACACATAAAACACCAAGTTGCAGATATTCTAAAAAATGTGGATTATAACTGCATAAGGATACAGGCAACCTAAGCGCCAGCAAAGATGGCTTCAAATTTCTCGGTGCAAAATAATCAGTTTAACTAAAGGTGGTATATCCAAGACGGGAATTGTGGTAAAATCTTATGAGAATATAAATACCTATCAAGGGGGTTATTGTCAAATAAAATTTATTCTTAGCGATTCTAATAGGATGTCTACAGCTCTAAAAGAGGTAATTAACTTCTCACATTACGAAATATTAACCTTTTACAAGCAGCCTCTCACATTACTAGTAAAAATTTACAGCTTTGCCGCTAATTTTCCAGTTTATGAAGCATTTTCATGTTCCTATAAATGTCCTGCAAAATGTCCATACATTGGATAATAAACTAATAACAAAAGTACAAGCAATCAGGAAAATTTTAAGCAAAGTAGCAGAACGTGAAACAGGTGTAAAATTAACCATGCCATCAGTACTTAAAGTACAACACAAATTAAGAGGCCTCAAAGCCAAAAGCCATATGACAATATAAGAATATCCTGGTTCTCTAAAGTTAAACAAATCTACTCTACAGCACAAAAAATGTGCCTTATGTCAATAAACTAATCAAGTAGAAATGCATCAGCACAGAAAAAGTAACAGATGTAAGAGGAAGAATAAGAACTGGAAATAACACTTATGCACAGTGGGTCGGAGGTTAAAACGGAAATAATTTTCCTAAGTGCTTACCACCATTAATTATTACATATAGGAGATCTTAATTACGCAGACATGAAAGTTATTCGTAACTAATTCAATTAACTCATGAAACAAAAACCTTTTGGAAGATTTAGACGGCGAGCCGTATGATGGGAAACTATCACGTACGGTTCTGAGGGCAGGGTAAGCCTGACCCCTACTATATGTTTTATCTACTCTATATAAAGAATCTGAAACTTCAACTAAAGCAGGATTAAAATACTTCTTATTAGGCGCACTATCGTCAAGCATCATATTATTAGGATGTGGATTAATTTATTCTTATACAGGATTAACTAATTTTGAATCAATTTATTCAATAATATCTACATATAACTCTATATCTTGCTTTAACAATTATGGTATAGAATTAACTGATAATGCAACAGCAGCTATTCAAGGATTAAGTTTAGGCTTAGTATTCATTTTTATTGGATTCTTGTTTAAAATAGCAGCAGCACCTTTACATAATTGGAGTCCTGCTATGTGTTTTAGGATAACACTACTGTGGGTAAAACTATCAAACTCCGGGGACACCCTAAAGTTTAGGATACCAAAGTTAATTCGAAAGAATTTAAGTGGCCAGAATAATTACCTGGGTATGGTAACAAGTCATAAAATGAAAGAAATTGAAATGGGTTATCACGGATCTAAATCAGGTATAATGCCTGTAAAAGAGCAACGAGTAGACGGTAGTTGGTTTTTAGCAAACAAGGCTATAAGCTTAAGGTGTACTCTAATGGGCGGCTAAAGTCGCTATCAAATCAAAATCCTTTCTAATCAATTAAATTCACCTCAAAAATAAAAAATATAGTGGCCCTTTTACATACTTCGGAGCTATACACAAATTTTCTAATTTAAGTAACAACAGTGTAAACAATAATATAAAAGGTTGGTTTTTTTAGGGTTAAAATATGCTTAAGGTTGTTTTCATGTTACAATTAAAGAAAGTCCTAAAAGTATCTGGAAAACATTTCTTATTTTAAGATAAAAGTGCATAATAAAGATATTGCCTTATTAAATGAAATTAAACAAATTTTATGTATAGGAAGTGTGACAATCCATAGTAAAAATACCGCTAAATTTATTGTGTATTCTATAAGGGAAATGCAAGTACTCGTTTATCATTTTGTTAAATACCCTTTAATCACCGCCAAATATTATTTAAGCAAGCTTTTTAAATCCTTAAAACAAAGGGTCATTTAACTGAAAAATGTTTCAAGGAAATAGTAAAAATAAAAAGCGTACTTAATTTAGGTTTATCATATAAAACATCTTTTCCTAATTTGTTCGTGTAAGTAGAGCGGCATTTAAAAGGTATTCCATTTTGGGGTAGCAGGTTTCATTAGTGGTTTTGGATCTTTCTTTTTTAGAACTAAAACTTCTCCAGTTAGCAGTAACATTTGCATAATTGTTTCTTTAATCTTGAAAGTAGACATACATATTAGAGATAAAAAAGTTGTTCATGTTTTAGCTTCTTACTTTATTAACCCTGTCTATCAACCACCTTAGGGGGGATAAATGTTCCGATAGCTTAACTTTAAAACCTTATCCTATTTTTGTTAAAAACCAATCTGTAAGTTTTACCATAAGAAATTTTACAGATATTGTTAATACAGTTATTCCTTTTGAATAGTATCCCATTCTTGGAGCTAAAAGTTTAGATTTCGCCGAGTTTAAAAAAGTAGTTGAAATAGTTAAGAATAAAGAACATTTAACTAGGTCAGGTTTTGAACAGATTCAAATAATTAATTCTACTATGAATCTAAGAATACCATGGGATTATGATACAAAGAAAATTTAAAATCAGGGTAATCGTCCAAAAATTGAAGTGTTATTTAATTGCAAGATAAATTTGATAGCCGTGGATGTTTATGATGAAGTGCCTACAATAGTAACAATTTGGGTGCGCCGTAAGATGTTTTTCTTGTTACGAACTTTAAAAGTTCCATTACTGCTACAGTGTAATGACATCAACAGGTTTAGGCGAAGAGGAAAACTCTAGACCGAAAATAGCATGCCTGATAAAGTGATCTCAATATCTAAGGAATATACGATTTTGACATTGCAAGATGTTACCTCTATGATTAGGGCTAAACTGTCCGAAGCAAAATTCTCAATGTCCTCGCGTTACGGGAAATCACATTACTATTCCTATGGTGATTCATACCACTGTCAATCATGATCAAGTGGATCGACAGAGTAGCTGGTATAGCATGTTCTTTAGTAAAAAGAATAAAGAGAGTGAAATTGCAATCTAAGGAGGTTAAATTAACAACAAATATAACTGCGGGATTACCTAAGGGAAGTAATTCCTATGGTAACGGATCAGCCATAGTACCCGTTAACAATTGTAATTGTTTATACAGAACAGGTAACACTGTTGCAAGGGGAAGGGTTGAAGTAAAATTAATATTGAGAAGAAATTACTCTGGTACAGGATGTACAAATAACTCAGTAAAGAAACTCAATAATCTTATCCAACGATGTAAAGATGAAGCCAACAAAACAGTTGATCGCCCACTATACTAAATAATCTGCAAATGACCATGAAATTTTAAAGTTAGCTTATAATAACATTAAAAAGTAAGCCGGGAAAGTTAAACCCTAACACCAGAAAACACTAGATGGTATATCCTTTTCCACTTTCGAAGTTTTATCTTTAAGATCTCATACCTTTAAACCGGGAAGGCGAATTAAAAAGCTTAAACAATTATGAGGTATCATACCTCTAACTATAGGGTCACACAAAGCTATATATAAAATCGTAAAAGAAGCTATGAGACTAATCCCAAACGCTATTTATGTATCCATATTTGTAGAAAACTCACACGGATTTCAACCTAATAAATGAAGGGCTAAAAATATTTAAAAAGTTCATCTTGAATGATTAAATGAGATTTATCCAAATGCTTTGACACTATAGATCATAACAAGCTTATGGTTTTAATAGTAAATAAAATAAAAGACCGACAATTCACCAGACTAATTAGTAAGTCCCTAAAAGCAGGTTACATGGAATTAAAAACATAAAACACAACATAGCGGGAATCCCCTCATGGTTCAAATATTAGTCATATCTTAGCCAATATATTCTTACACGAACTAGATTAATTCGTAATTTCATTAAAGGAAAATTTGACATAGGTACCAGATAATTATCGAGTTGAAATAACACGGAATACAACATTATCAGATAAAAGATAAGAAAAATAAAAAGGAAACATGGAAGAAGTGCATAAAGTTTATACATAATCTAAAAGTAGGCCTGTGGACTATGAGTCGAACTATAAGATATAAAATTATGTTAGATACGCCGATGATTGAAAAGTAGGAATTCGAGGATCACTCAAAGACACGAAAGAAATTCTAAAGCTTTTCTGTTAATCACTTAATTTAAAAGTTAGTGAAACTAAAACAAAAATAACTAATCTCAACATTGAAAGGGTTAACAATTTTAGATCCCGGCATACTAATTTTAGTAACAAGCAACGGTTGGTTCGATACTTAGCCTTAGCACGTATAACGACATAATAAGAACTAAACTAGAACAAGTAGGATTCATAAAAAAAACGGATCAGCATATCCTAAAAATCAACTCATGGGAAACTCTAACGATAAAAATATACACAAGTATAATGCAGTCTACAGAGGGTATATCAACTATTATTAATTTGCTTATAACCACTCACGACTAGTTAGTACACTCCATTGTAGCCTATTAACCTCTTGTGCCAAACTATTAGCTGCTAATTTTAAGCTAAGGACAACACCCAAAGTATTTGCTTATCAGGTCCTATTTAGTCATTGTACAACCAGTTTATTCCACAAATTAGCTTGTAGACTATGTGGATCCTTTTATACAGGCATCACATTAGGAAAATGGCGGTTCTTAAAAGCACGAAAGTGGACAAAGCATGAATAAAGGTCGAAGGCCAATCTGCAGACAAAGTCACATGGAAAAACATCTTGACAAAGATCAATAATTTTATGGAGAGCCGTATGATGGGAAACTATCACGTACGGTTCGGGAAAAGGTGAGTAATGTCCAATATGGAGTTATTTACCCAGTTCACTTAACAATAATACCTAAAATAGCTATATTAATATTATTATTAGAATTACAATTCTATGGATTTAATTTAATTAATATTTCTGAATCTATCAGCCTAATGACTAACTCAGAAAATACAATAACTAATTCAACCTCAACTATATTTAATTCTATCAATTTAAATAGTTTAAGTGAAGTAGTGAAAAATTTACTCTTGATAAGTTCATTCTTATCTTTATTATTGGGAACTATAGTAGGTTTAGCTCAAACTAGAATAAAAAGATTATTAGCCTAGAGTATATGAGAAAATACGTAGTGTGGGCTTAACTATCAAACTCCGGGGACACCCTAAAGCTTAGGATACCAAACTATAACCGAAAGGCTATAAGTGGATGAATTAATCACTCATGTACGGTAACAAGTCATAAGATGAGGGAAACTGAAATGGGCAATCGCGGATCTAAATCAGTCTAAATTAAAAAGTCTGTAAAAGAGCAACGAGTAGAAGGTAGTTGTTTCATAAAATTTTTACCGTGCAGCGATAATTATAATTCTGAAATTAAGGTGTACTCTAATAGATACAAATTTTGTTTTCTATCTCACAAGTTACCTAACCAAATCATAACAACTCCCATAAACATTCATAATTATTTAAGGTTTTACCAGCTAATAGATTAAATAACAAGGTGATAAAAAAAACGTTATAGGTTGGCTTCGCATTTTAGAGATCAATCAACTCAACTTCTCACGTACGTAATACTAATAATAATAAACTAAATCCTTTCTTTAAAACAGGAATAACAGACGGTGAGGGTACATTATCTGGTATAATACGAAAAAGTGTAGTACATAAATTATGTTGGCGAGTAGAATTAATTTACCAAATAGGGTTACATAAAAAAGAGTTAGAGCTATTATAGGAAATACAAGCTTTTTATGGCGGAATAGGTCTAATAAAACCATCGAAAAATATGTGCGCATTTAGAGTAAGTTATCAAAAAGAATTAACCGAAAAAAAACCCCGCAGGGTCCCATTTTGAGAAGTATAATTTAATAACTAAAAAATTGGGTGATTATAAAAAAAGATAGTTACCAAGATTAATCAAGCTCTACACCTTACAGAAGAAGGAATTCAAGTAATTATGAATATTCGAGCTTCATTGAATTTAGGAATATCACTTGCTCATAAAAGAGCTTTCCCTAAAACAATACCTGTAAAACGAGCTATAATTACTAAGGAAAAAGTAGCTCAAGCCTAATGAATGGCCAGATTTGTTACTGGTGAAGGATGTTTTTTGTATAAAAAAACTGAAGGTCGAAATATAGCGGGTGTAGGTGCTCAATTAGTTTTTCAAGTTAGTCAACATATACGAGATCAGGAATTAATGAAAAGTTTTATAAATTATTTTAAATGTGGTCTATATGTTAATTCTTTCCAAAAAACATGAGGTTAATACCAATGTATTAGATTTTCCGATATTTATATTACAATTATTCCATTTTTGGTTTTTACTCAGCATTCTATTCGAGCGACTAAATATTTTTATAATGGCTAAAAGCCTCATAAATTATGTATAAAGGAGAACCTTTAACTAAAGAAGGGTATAAAAAGATTATTAAAAAGGGTATGAACACTGGAAGAGAATTTATCTAGCTTCCAACCATAACTCAAATCACTCACAGTCTCAATTAGTAGCACCTGCTTTGTTATTATTATTATATAAATAAAAATATAAACTGGGTGAGCCTTTAGGGCTTTCACACAATCAGTACTAAGCGAAGGTGAGTTTTTCTTGCGTCTTGCGATTCTAGTGAGAGTTAGTGAAAGTGAAAGGTAGGACACTTTATTTTAAAAGATACATGAATATAAAATTTAAGAGTCGGTAATACCTAGGGTTATTCGCATACGCGAGGGGAGTGATTTGTATGGTAATTTTGTATCTGTATGACAGTACAATTTCACATATAGGATTTATGCTATTAGCTTTAGCTATTAATAGTGAATCATCTATTGATTCTTTCATTTTCTATATAATTCAATATACTATAACTAATTTAAATATTTTCTTAATTATTTTAGCTTTAAGTTATATTACTGCTTCAACCCCTTCAAGTATTATTAATAATAAAGGAATA
>Ga0157364_1005332_pt1 | contig 13069 bp, 13 predicted proteins | sample AttsexASBM2_FD_111476 | JGI IMG/M metagenome (GOLD analysis project Ga0157364, IMG submission 111476) | Fungus gardens microbial communities from leaf cutter ant in Ribeirão Preto, State of São Paulo, Brazil - Atta sexdens ASBM2 | ecosystem: Host-associated > Fungi > Mycelium > Unclassified ... | reverse complement strand
TAAATAAAATAATTATATAAAAATAAAATTTTTTATAATAAATTATAAATTTTTTTTTATTTATTATATATATATATATATATATATATATATATATATATATATATATATATATATAATATACAAATAAAATTTTTCTTTTTCTTTATATGTCATAATAAAAGGAAAACTGCCCGAGTATCGCTGAAGTCAAAATTTTAACGTTTCAAAGATTATTTCCTTAATCTTGGGTCCATGAGGAGACTAATGATGTGCCCGGCGTCTAGATGTGCCCTGTCGACATATATAAATGATTCAATGCAGCTCGGACAATCCTCTACAGGCTACGCACGCTATTCTGGTGCATTAAACTGGTGCGAAAAAGCTAAAAATTGCTTCCTATTCGTCTGTCTCGCGTTCGTAGCAATCATTGTAAATTTTAATAAATATAATAAAAATAACTGTTATTGTGTTGGTAGATTCGACACCCTTCCAATATGATGACACACCGAAGATTTCTCAAATATCGATAGGCATTCCATTGATCTTCTGCTTGAACTGGAATAGATGGTTCTTCATCTAATGATTCAGTGCAGCAGAGATAGCGACACAGTGGCATTTCGCGTATTTCTACCAAGAGATTATTAATTTTAAGATTATTTAACACGCAGAAATATAGCAAAATTGAGTTCCTTATTTTGATCCTATCACTATTAAAAAAAAATATATATATATACGTGTGGTGTGTGTGTGTGTGGGGTGTGTGTGTGTGTGTGTGTGTGTGTGTGTGTGTGTGTGTGTGTATGTGTATGTTTTTTCCTTCATATATGTATATAGTTGTGTATTGGGATGTGTAGGTATTCATAAATTTAACTTTAGTATTACTTCTATGTGACTTATTAAATTGAGGGATCCATGGGTTCTAACATCTCTTTTGAATACTGTGCATGTCCTAAATCTATAAATATGCCCATAACATTTTTCATTTCGATCCTACATTCATTCCTTATTTTTAAGTGCACTATCTCTTCTTCCCCATCTCCTATGATGCTAATCCATGCCTCGCGTCGGTCAATTAAAAATCTGGTTAATTCCTTTGCTCGATGTGTTCTTTAGCTGAAAAGGCCCGGTATGTGCTAATACACAAGGGATAGCGTCATTCCAGCCATGCCATTCCAGCTCGCGAAACCTATCTTCAAGTATATAAATTTCGGGATAGCGTCATTCCACAAGGCGACCCCAGTCCTTTAAATCGATTGAGATCGTCCTGTCCCCTCGAATTTAAAATACGATAAAACTCGATGCCATCTTCATCCCTCTTGAATAACAATCATTTCGTAATTTCTAAGTGAACATCATAGACTCGGTAGAAACCAACTTTGTCGCGTCATTCTCGCTCTGCGAGTGAAATCTTCCATCAGATCCTTGAAATCTTTTTGGCTGTTATTAAATATGTATTGTACTCAGAACAGGGAAGGTAAGTCCATTCTTATCACCTTGATTTTCAAGACTGCGTATTAGATATTTTGTTTTAAGAGTGGCGATCTCCATTGTAATTTATAAGAGAACGGAATATAAATAGCTACATAATTAATGTCAACTGTAAAGAGAAGCAATAAGAGACAATAGAGAAGAATTTCAGCAGAAGTGATTATGCCATACGTTTCCTGATTTTAACCCTTAATTCAAGGATATATTACCTTGATCAAAAAGTTCCCGGAATTCATTCAGAAAATTCAAAATACAAGTTTTATTCATCAAAAGTGATATTGTTCCCTTCAAAGTACTTCCCATCGACTGCAACGCACTTATGCCAGCGTTTGATTCAACTCTCGAAACATTTATGGAACTCTATTGTCGGTATAGCCATCAGAGCCGTCTTCGATTTTTCCATTACCTCCTTTCAGCTGTTAAAACGCGTTCTCCATAATGGTTTTTTGACTCGATCGAACAGAAAAAAATCGCAAGGAGCCATATCAGGTGAATTCGATGGTTGTTGAATGGTTGTAGTATTCATTTCTTGGTCAAAAATTCACGGATGATAGCACTATGCGACAGTGCATTATCATGGTGCAAAATCCACTCCATTTTTAAAACTGTAAAAAATCGAAAATGCGTGCAGAGGTAAATGTACTCAAGACGGCGTAACAAATATCAACCTGTGGTGATAAAATTTGATGGGAATGTCAATGATAGATGTAGCAACCTAATCAAAAAAACAGAACTCAAATCAGCTGACTCAGAGCATCACCTGGTAGTAATTCCGAGAACTTTTTGATCAAGGTGGTAAGTAGTTTTCCGTTTAGTGGAATTGGAGGATAAACAGACTCCTCTTTAGAAAAAAGAGAAGAGGGATAGGCCTTTTCCTCATCCATTTGGACAGAAGATTTTATGGTCTTATCTATAAGTTTATTAGATTCCGTCTCGGCGCCGAAGCAGTAAAGTTCTTTTGTTTGGGTGACCTACTCCCCAGGTGTAATAAAAGTTGAGTGACGAGTCCCATACAATTCCTAGTAGATACATCGACCATCCATGCATAGTATGTAAATGCACATCCGTGCAAAAATGTATTAGTTTTATAATTCTTGCACTCATGTATATTCCGATTATCCCAGCACTGATATTTCCGAAAATCAAAAATTTATTCCAGAATTTTGTCCATGCAGATATAGCTATTTTCTCTATCGAAGCTTCGTCTAAAAGATTAGAGAACGAGCCTCCATTTATGAAACCTGGCAGCCTCATCATCCTCGGGCTACCACATTAAGTACAGAAGATCGTTCGACCGAGAACGATATTATATAGTCCCGTAGAGTTTATAAGTCAGTTTTTTGAATATCCCGCTTGAGTGAGCCGGGACTGACATATTTCCATATTGGTTTAATTATTGGCTTCAGAATCATAAGTGATAATGTTTCTACAGGTTTGCGAATTTGTATCAAGAAGAGTATCTCCTAAGAGATACATAGCAGGTGTAAGTGCGTTGCAAGTAACTTGTGTTTGCAATAAAATATAAGTCTGTGGAATTAAGAAATAGGTTATATTGTTTCGTATTACTAATAATTGATTGTAGCATTCTTGAGTTTGAGCAAGTTTTACTTCAACAGTACTTTACTATATGTATTACCTCATCGGCTAATAATGCCATATATCTTGGCCCCTGCCAAGGTCTCTGCATGTGATAAGCAAAAACATCTGGAGAATGAGTAGCGAGGGCCAAAGCATTTTTTAATATTTTCTGTTCAAGGTTGCATTGTTGCAGAAATACATTTCTGTATAGTTGACTTATCTGAGGGCGTATATGTTTTTCTACATATACAAATTTAGAATTCATATAGGTGAAAATATCAAGATTTTCGGATTTATTTATTAAACACTTTATTATCAGATGTCATCTCGAAAATTAACAATTTTGGGTATTCAGTTAATATAAGCGTGTGTCCACACTTCCCTTTTTAAAGCAAAGACAGTGTCTTGCGAGTTTAAAGTATAAACTACTTGAAGTTGTATGCTGGTATTATCAGTCAATACTTCCGCAATTCCGATGTAAAGTGCGTCAAAATTAAGTTTTTTGCATTAGCCCAGCATGGGTAATGGATTCCAATAAGTGTTGCTTCCACACTATATTCACACAGTTGGTAGTTGCAAATTCGCAGATTACTCCCGATCCGAAATATTACTTTATTAGTATTTAGTCGTATTTCATAAATCTACTAATGTAAACGTCAAGGTCGCTAGTACAATGACGTCCATTCATGTTCCATAAAGATCGGAGTAAATACTTCTGTGATATGTTCCGTCATTATTTATATGTCCTGCTAAGATGGCGAGTCAAGAGATCGTCTGGTTTTTAATCCGATTATATGCCATTCGGAAATAACCGAGAGTATATATGCGCATGCACAAGATGTTTCTTGTATGTATTTACCGTTTTGAACATCCATAGTATGAGAGCACATCCCACATTTTTTAACCGTTCTATCTTCAATCTTATATCACTTTTATGGTTTTAAACTCGTTAACTTGTATGAATTGAATTTTTGGGTCTTATTTAGATTTTGTGGAGGGATATCGCATTCCTCAATATTAAGTAACGATATAGTAGTTATATTTGCTAATGGAGATCCGCAATCATAGCTTATTATCTCGTAAATTTCATGAGTCCATAGTGTTAATAATATTATTGTTGTGATTTCTCCGAGGATCCATCTGAAATTTTGATTTAGTAGTAATAATTAATATTATTATTTATTTAGTTATTGAGAGCTGGTTTTATAGAGAAATTTGTAATTGATAGGGTGTACGATAAGACTATTTTTCTTTATCCGAATTTTTATATTATTTCGGTTTAGTATTTCTAGAATTTTGTGAGTGAACTTCGTACTTCTGTATATTAATCTCTAAATTTGCCTGGTTTAGATCCTTTTAATAAAAATATGATCTCCAGGTTTAAATGTTTGCAGGTTTATTTTCTTATTGTAATGTTTCTTAGATTTGATCTTGGCTTCAACGACATTTTCACGAGCATTTTTCTGTGTGACATGGAGTTGTGTAACAAATAATCGTCGTAGCTCGCTAATTTATCTTCAGGACTTAATAATTCATCGGAATCCTTGCTATTTTATCGAACACTAACTCATATGGAGTATGTTTGGTAGCCTCGTGGATATTGGTATTATAATTAAACATTGCCGATCCATCTATCTCATTGCTTTTGTTCGTTCGCATATTGCTTTAAATATTCACCTAACATGTGGTGTGATCTCTCTAGTGATTTATTTAATTGAGGAAAAGCTATTGTGTAAAACTTGCGAATTTTAAATATTTTCGTTATCTTCTTCATTAAATTGCTAATAAAGTTTTTTCCCTGATCCGTCAATATTGCTTTAGGTGCTCCTAATATGCAGATAAATCTCAACGAAAGTTTCTGCTATCGTCTCAGAGATTTGATTTGGAAAAGGTAGAATGCAGAATTTAGTCAACTGATCTTGTAGTGTTAAAATATACTCATCGCCTCTTTCTAAGAAGGAGTCCTATGATATCCATTGCGATTTTATCGAAGGAAGATCCTAATGTATCAGTAATCATCATAGGTTGTTTACTTTTTATTCTTACTAACTTTTTCAATTGACATTGTAAGCATTGTTGAATATGCCGTTATACGTCCATTTTTCGTCCATCGTACATTTAAAAAATTTTCCCAGTAATAATTATGCTTTATTAGTATGTTTTCGTAATACCTCGATGTCCATCCGTAGGCGAGCAATGCATTTCGCCGATTATAGTGGAGCGAAGATCTTCAGGAGGATATTCAATTAATCCACTACATAGTATTAGTTTGGTTGTTGAATTGGTAAAAGCCAATAAAGATTTGATATCATTCCATGGTACGTTATTGACGTTAAATCTATCTATACTAATTTCTAATTTTAAATTTTTGACGGTAATTTGCAAATCTTTTACCACTATGGAAATTTGAGAGAGAGTCATCGTTGGATCTTCATGTAGTCCTTCGCTAATATGGTAATAAGGCAACATGATAATATTTCTTATGTTTTATATATATTTTGGCTTTGGTTTCGCCCACAGTAAGATCTTTCAGGCAAAGGATCTCATTTCTTTCAAAAAATTGTTGAATCTAATGCTTGAACTTGAATCTAATGATCCGTCAGTGTTGACAAAATACGCGATATTATCCTTGCGTAAAAATAATAAATCGCTATTTATTATATTGTCTTTGATTATTTTTATTCTCTTGATTGTTGTTATTTCTATGATTAACCGATCTTTCATCTTCATCGTCAGTACTTGTATTTTCTTCGATATCTCTTTCTTTGTCTGGTGGATCATTTCTATCTTCCATTGCTTCGATTTCATCTTCCTCTTTCTATATAATAATATGTAATATTTCTCGATTAACATTCTTATTTTTTGTTTCACCTCGGGTTTGAATTTTATTATAGTTAGGTGGCTCATGGATTAATGCTTCTTCGGTAATTTGTAATCTCGTTGGTTTACACAATTTCTCGTGTGTGAATAGTATTGAGTCTGTATTTTCGTCGATATTTCGGACGAATTATTTTCAGGCAGGTGATCTTCATCTTTCTCGTTGTTGGAGAGATATAATTCAAAATTTTCGTCTTCTTCTTCATCGATTTCTTTTAACATTCTAGAAATCATTTCTCTGTCTTTCGTATCGTCAGGATTTAAGAATTTATTAGAACTAATTATAATATATTGCATTTTTCTTCGAGATTTATAGAATTTCTTGACAGAGCGTCAGCATTTACGTTAGTTTTATTTGCTTTACGACGTCATAGTCATATTTGGCGAGCTTTAGTCTCTAGCGGAGTATTCTCATATTTGCATCTCGTGCATTCTTAAACCAGAGTAATGATTTATGATCTGTGACCAAAATGAATTTTCGTCTGTATAGGTATGATCGGAAATGTTTAATACAATGTACTGTTGCTAATTATACGCTTCCTTTTCATATGTGTCATATTTTAATTCGTTATTGATCAAGATTGCGAAGCGTATGCTATTGATTAGTCTTTATTTATTTCGCCTTGTGACAAGATACCTCTCACGGCTATTCCAGAAGCGTTTGTTGTTAAAATAAAAGGTTTTGAAAAATCAGGGTATTGTAAAACAGGCTCTTTACATAATCTTTGTTTTAATGTGTCGAATGATTTTTGAGATGTTGACATTTGAAAGCCGTGTCTTTAATAAATTTGTCAGTGGTTTCGTTAATTTCGAGAAACTTGGTATAAATCTGCGATAATATCCTACTAATTTCAGAAATTATTTAATGTTTTTTGGAGTCTTAGGACTTGGAAAATGCTTTACGGCATTTAATTTTTTATAATGTGGAGAGAATTTAGTTTTTTAGAATTTTTTAGAATGGTCTGATTCTATCCTTGCTGATTATGTGCTCTAAATATGTTACTTCTATTTTCAAAAATTCATATTTGTCTGGCTGTAATTTTAGATTAGCTTTACGAAGTCGATCTATTAGATTATATTTTCTTTCGTGTTCCTCTAGTGATGCTGCGTATATGACAATATCCACATAAACAAATAATTCCTGGTCTTGTAATCCTGATATTCCATTATCCATTATCTGATATCAGATCCATTAATCTCTGAAAGGCGAGAGCACTTTTTAAGGGCACTTTTTAAGCTCGAAGGGCATGCGATCGAATTCGTAAAACCAGAAAGAAGTTGTAAAAACAATTTTATCCTGTCCGCAGAATCCATTTTTATTTGGTGGAATCTGGAAGCCAAATCACATACGGAAAAATATTATGCTCCGCCTAATTGTTCTAAAATGTCAACAATATTAGGTAATGGACATGCATCTCCAACAGTTTTTTTATTCAGAACACGGAAATCTAATATTATTCTTCATCTCTTGTTTCCCTTCAAGTTTTCCTTTTTTGGCATTATGGGTGTATTATAAGGCGATTGAGAAGGTTTTACGATGCTTCCTTCAAGTAGTTCTTCGACCTATTTATTTATTTCCTCTTTATGAAGTTGCAGAAATCTGTATCGTGTGTTTATAGATCGATCATCTGTTGTTGTAGATATCTGATGCTACACTACATTAATTGCAGTTAATATTTCTCCAGGAATATGAAATCTGTCTTGACTATTAATCATTTCTTGTGCATTTAAATGTTTTAAGCGTAATAATTCCACAATTTCTGTAAGTTTATTCTTATTAGATTCCTCTGACAATGTTAAAACATTCGAGCGGTATTTTATCCTTTTCTGCTCTCTCCTTTTATGTCTTATGTTTGAATATAAATTTTTCTGTTATATCTTGGAATTGGACTTGCGTTGATGTAAGAATTTTCGAAGACGGGTTATTTTCTTTTTTACAATTATAAGAGGACATTAGAATTACGCGATCGTATTTTTTTCAAAAAGTTTTTCTAAGATAACATAAGTTTCATTATTATTACCATAAATGTTCTAATCCTCGGGAATTTTATTCTTTCTTTTGTTAATGTGTCCTTTCCCTTTGATTTTTGTAAATCAATCATGTGATAAGTAAAAGGTAAATCAATGTTCAGTAAATTAAATTAAAATCCATTAAAGGGCTCAAAGCAAAACCAAGATGTACTTCGCTATTGTTGTAAATTACAAAAACATATTTCATAAATTCAAATACAGACGTTTCGACTTTACATCAGGTCATTTTTAAAACTACTTATATTAAAACAATGTCTATATTAAAACAATAACATACTAAAAATTCTAGAAAAGAATTTCCTTCCAACTTTCCTTCCAACTTTCTCACCACTGACAAGTGATAATTTTTCGTTACTTGATACTGTATCAGTTTAGAAGAAGTTGTCAAAAGACTCGGAAGAACATGACAAATTTTAAATCTTTGGAGTTCTGGTCTTACATTTGTTTTATACACTTTTATGCGCTGTAATTCTGATCTTTGTTAGTAGTATGATATGAATCTTGCGACATTTTAATTTGCGTAAATTCTCATTAGTTTTAATTATTACTTTACATATTACTTTACATAGCAATACTTCATCACGATTTTATGGACAAGTGTATCTTTAAACGTTTAATAAGAAATCTAATAACTATGTACCATGGTAAATTATTATTGTAAATGTATACTATATATCAAGATGAGATTCACTCCTGAATTGACATCATGGATAGATGTAAGAGAAGATTCGATAACTTCTTGCGGCTATCAAGATTGTCGGATTACACGTTGTTTCTAAAGTATTGAGGTTTTTATATGTTATGCGTTAGACTTTTCTAGAATTTTTAGTGTGTCATTGTTTTACCATATAGATGTTTTATAGATTGTTTTAATATATAGATGATAGTTTTAACATTGAAAATGACCTGATGTAAGATCGAAACGTCTGTATTTTGATTTGTTAAATATAATGTTTTTGTAATTTATAACAATAGCGAAGTACAGCTTGCTTTTGATCTGAGCTCTTTAACGGATTATTTTAATTTTGTAAATAAGATTGAATTGTATAGGTAGAATTGTATAAATTTTCAGGAGAAGTTTGGAAACTTCCTTCTCTCAAGAATTTGGGAATTTGGACAAATTTTCAGGAAGAGTTTGGTAACGTCCCCTTACAAGGATTTCGGAATCGATTAGACTTTCAGGAGGAGTTTGATAACTTCCCCGTTTAAGGATTTAGGAATCTAGAGTCTCGGAGAAGGATTGCAAATCTTCCTCTAGATTGAAATTTTTATTAAAAATTGAAATTTTATTTAAATTTATTCCTTAGTTTTTCTCTTTAATTTTATTTCTATCCTTGTTGTGTGCAGATTTGTTAGTTATTATTCTTCTCAAGCAGTTTCCCTGACATCTGGTTTCGATATTACGTCTTCTTTATCATTTATATAATAGTATTGTTTGCGTCGCTGTTGGTATTGTGAGGTATCGAATATCTCACAATACTCTTTGTTGTTTTCTGGATACACAAATTTGGCCTGCATATCCACAATCTTTATTCGATAATCTTCGTAGTTAAAATAAAAATAATTCATTTAAAAGTTTAAAGCGAAAGATTAGTACTTGGACCTCTACTTCTTCATGAGTACTTCCAGATACTTATAACATTTAGAAAAAGCTTTTCTAGAGATATTTTCTATTATGGTGTCCTCTAAATAAATTCCATTCGGCTATCTTTATTTTTGGGATATACCTTATTTTTATCTCGGATTTTATATTCTCACATAGAATAATGATTCTGTTCGCGAAGATGTAATGGTTTCTGAAGAAAAAAAGATTGACAGTGGTATCTCTTGATATAAAATTTTCATTAATTATGTTTGGTCCTGAACTGGTATCATAAAAGTTATATATGGAGTGGATTCGCAAAGCTTTACCTGAATGGTAGGCACGTTACTATGTATGTCGAGATTTATCGTTGTCGGTTGTACTTCTGCTACATTTTTACTTATTGAATTTTTTGTGGTGATGGTAGGTGTGAGATCTGTGCAGATTCCCTGTTGCACACACGACTTCGAGGAGCCATCAGAGTTTCTCTGATTATTTACTTGCCTTCTGTTGTTACAATGCATAATTCACAATTGTCAAGGAAATGCTCTTGCTCTTTATAATAGCGATAGAATAGCAAACCTGAAGATGTAGCATCTTGTCTCATTTTAGATCGACAATCTTTAGTGACATATTCAAAATTATTACAAATCTGACAAACAATTTTTGCCTTACTTTCTGAATTATTACATTGCTCGTTTTGTTTTTTCCAACAATTATTGGTTGAATGGTTTATCACACCATTGACAGATTATTAGCATTACTAATTATTTTATAAAATTTAGCATTATGACTAGATTTGGAACAAAGTTGACAAATAATATTATGAGGACAAGTCAATAAGTTTTTAGAAAAAAAACACATTTTTTTTGATCGATTCATTTTTATTTCTCAACATAGTCTTCTTTCAGCTCGATATATTTGATCCAATGATTCTCCAACTTTTTCAAACCGTCCGAATAATATAATTTGTCCAACCTTTCAAAATAAGCCTCTGTTTCTGTGATGAGCTCTCTAGTGATGAATTTCTTTCCTTCATTTCTTCAGGTTTGGAAACAGGAAATAGTCGCAGGGGGCTAAATCTGGCGAATAGGCTGGATAGGCAATTCATTGAATTTGGCCATCGGTGCCGGGTATGTGAATCCATTGTCTTGATAGAAGAGCACTTTCTTCTTCGTCAAATGGGGACGTTTTTTCTTTAAAATGTTGTTGAAATGGCCCAATAAAGCTGCGCAGTAATCGCCATTGATCGTTTGCTTCGACGGAAAATAATCGATATGAATTATACCGCATGCATCCCAAAAAACTGTGGCCATTACTTTTCCGGCCGATTTTACGGTCTTCGTCTTCTTCGTCTTCTTCCTGGTTCATTCGGTGAAGTCCATTATTTTGATTGTTCCTTCGTCTTGGGTGTGAAATAATGGATCCATGTTTCGTCCACAGTAATGAATCGACGCAGAAATTCATCTGGATTACATTGAAACATCTCCAAACATTGTTTTGAAATCGTCACGGTCGCGCTCGTGGTTTCATAGTGAGCGAACGCGGCATCTACCTTGCCGATAACTTTTTCATACTCTTGTTTGCGCAAAATTGAAATCACTGTGCCATATGATATGCCTGTGGCCTCAACAAGCTCGCACACTTTCACTCGTCAATCAGTCAAAACAATATCGTAGATTTTATCGATAATTTCTGGCGTATAAATATATTTAATATATATTGGCATATAAATATATTTAATATATATTTATACAATATTACAATGTTATAAATGTATTTTATGATTTCTTTGTCAACATTACATAATTCATTAATTTTCTACAACTTTTGCTTTGCGCACAATTACTCAACCCATGCGCACAATTATTCGATGTGCAAATTTTTTCGCTTTTCTATTTCTTCCTTTTGCCAAATGCAATCTTATTGAAAATCTGTTCAATATAAGAATACGTAATGGTAGAAAAATGTTTATAATTTCTATTTCCATACTTATATCGCTTTGAAAACCATCCGAGGAAAACAAATATCTCTGAGGTGCGCACAATTCGCCCACTTTTCCCTATACGTTATCCCGCATGGAATGCAAGAGATCCGGCTTCGACTCCCGGCCGAGGCAATCTTTTTCGCAATAAGTTTATTACAGTTTTTTAAGATTAAATTTGGGAAATTTGGGGGAGGATTATTGATATTTTGGATTGCGTAGTCCAACAATCATATCGATACATAATTACGAGGGCAAGTCAATAAGTTCTTAGAAAATCTGTCAGAGAGCACTCGCAGTGTCATGTCACATTACTTTTTGACAAGTAGCATCTCTCAGCTGATTATTGTCTCATTTTGAGCGGAATTCATCGCGTAGTTTCATTTCTGTAGACGATTAAAGCGAACAAACAACCTTTGTATTTTTTGCAAAATGGAAAGAAACGAGTTTCGTACAGTGATCAAACATCTATATATGAAAGATTTAACGTCGAAAGAAATCAAAGCTGAGTTGGATAATGTTTATAGCACCAGCGTTTGCGACTGTATACAATTGGGTGAATAAATTTAATTTGGTGGTCGTACATTCACATGTGATGCACCTCGAGACGTCCAATTGAAGCTGCTACGCCAGAAATCATAAAGTCCATGATATTGTTTTGACTGATCGACGTGAAAGTGTGCGAGCTTATTGAAGCCACAGGCATACCACATGGCACAATGATTTCAATTCTGTACGAACAATTGGGTATGAAAAAGTTATTGGCAAGATGGATGCCGCATGGATGTTCGCTCACTATGAACCATAAGCGCGACTGTGACGATTTCGAAATAATATTTGGAGATGTTTCAATGTAATCCAGATGAATTTCTGCGTCGATTCATTACTGTGGACGAAACATGGATCCATTACTTCACATTCGAGACGAAGGAACAATCAAAACAACGGACTTCACCGAATGAACCAGCTCCGAAGAAGACAAAGACCGTAAAATCGGCCGGAAAGATAATGGCCACAGTTTTTTGGGATGCACGCATATATAATTCATATCGATTACCTTCCGTTGAAGCAAATGGTCAATGGCGATTACTACGCAGCCTTATTGGGCCGTTTCAACAACATTTTAAAGAAAAAACGTCCCCATTTGGCGAAGAAGAAAGTACTCTTCTATCAAAACAATGCATGGGTTCACATACCCGGCACCGATGGCCAAATTCAACGAATTCCGTTACGAATTGCTTCCCTATCCAGCATATTCGTCAGATTTAGCTCCCTGCGACTATTTCCTGTTTCCAAATCTGAAGAAATGATTCGGAGAAAAGAGATTCACTACTAGAGAGCAGCTCATCGCTGAAACAGACTTATTTTTTTATTGAAGAATTATTTTATTTGAAGAATTAGACAAATCATATTATTCGGATAGCTTGAAAAAGTTGGAGAATCGTTGGATCAAATGTTTCGAACTGAAAGGAGATTATGTTGAGAAATAAAAATGAATCGATCAAAAAAAATGTGTTTTATTATGTTTTTCTAAAAACTTATTGACT
>Ga0157364_1005331_pt1 | contig 13069 bp, 3 predicted proteins | sample AttsexASBM2_FD_111476 | JGI IMG/M metagenome (GOLD analysis project Ga0157364, IMG submission 111476) | Fungus gardens microbial communities from leaf cutter ant in Ribeirão Preto, State of São Paulo, Brazil - Atta sexdens ASBM2 | ecosystem: Host-associated > Fungi > Mycelium > Unclassified ... | reverse complement strand
ATTTTTTTTTCTATATATATATATATATATATATATATATATATATATATATATATATATATACAGAAGCTTCTTTTATATCAAGTTTATTCAAGATAGGAAAAAGATATTTCAGAAACGTTTTAAATTTTGCAATAGCTTAATTAATCAGTAGTACCACGTTACTACGTTGATTACCATAATGGGGTTTTTTGCCTTTCTCATACACGCTTTATTAGTGACATGTTGTCCGCCTGCATCTAGAAACCTATATTCATGGAAAGCTTTTGTAGCAAGTAAAGTAACGATGGTAAACTCGAGAAAATAATAATCTTGTTGATGACGCGTGCTAGTGGTTGTGTGCATCACACATATAGGACGTACACTTATGCAGGACGATGTTCATCGACTCATCGATATTGACAAAGTTACATTTAGTCTCCCACGCGGTAGTACGTCTTGTCACTCGAGGAAAATAGTCTTTTAGAGTTCGTCAGCCGTAGGTGATAGAAATCGGCCATCATACACACAGGATGGTTAGTTCCTAGTGAAAAACTTACGTACACCGAGTACTATGCCTAACCCTCACTTCTTACGGTTAAATACGGTGGTGATACACTTCGTCTCGCTGAACGTTTTATGAACTATCAAAAAAAAAATGGAAAAAAATTGTCTTCATTTTATTGATCTTTCGTTGTTCTCACGAGAGTGACTTTTTCTATCCTTCATAGAGAAGTAGAAATAGAGTTGTATTTTCCGAGCTGTTAACGCAAGTTGTAGGATGCAAAAGTTTTGAAGTTAAATGAAGGACTTTCTGAAATCACGTACGGAACTTTCGTTATATTTTCTACGAAATATTGAACTTTCTCTTTAGTTTAGTTTCTCTCCACCATGTCACAGCACCCACGGCAACCATAGTTTCATACAATGCACGTGTGCACGTTGTTACAAGCGGGGATAGAAGCGTATACCATCCTCTTGTCTTGAACGCATATACACTACCCGTTGCTGCTCTGTGATACGTCATGCGATAAATTCATATCAGCTTCGCACGTTAGCTAGACATTTAGGTAATCCTGTATCGTTAGTAGTCTATAGTTATGTTCGATTATTGTTATGCGGCACTCAGTCAAGACGTTTCATGTAAGACATTGGGTGATTTATCATCGCTAAAGTCTCAGTATGTCTGAAATAATTGACATCATGTGATATAATAATGTCACATAAGATAAATACGCTAAACATGAATTTGAACATTTGGTTTACATCAGTACAAAATTACTGATGCGGATATCTTGTGGGAGAGATATTATATATTAATCTCCTGAGGTTTAAAGTTCTAGATATATCAAAATAGCACAAGAGAGTAGACGTACAGAGTCCTCTTAATATTTAATTTAATGACCATATCGTATTAAAGAATTATTGCACTGAGAGAAAAATGTACTAAATTTTAATAAATAACTGTTTGAATAGTACTAATATAATATTTATTTACGGAAAATAAATATTTATTAAATAAAATATAATAATAATAATATAAATCAAATTAATGGTTCTTGTACCAAATAAATATATGTTTATATTTAATAAATATTCAATTGACACTATATATTCAAACATTTCTATATTCAAATATTTATTAAAATGCATTTTCTTCTCAATGTAGTAATTCTTTAATACGATATAATCATTAAATTAAATATTAAGAGGACTTGTGTAAACTTTACTCGTTTATTTATTGACTTATTTATTAAATTTATTTATTACCTATTTATTACTTACTTATTGGATGATGAATCAAAAATAACGATCGAAATAACTAATATGCTTAAAACTTTAGATAAAACTTTAGATAGACCAAAGTAGCGCGTTTCTTTTATCTGAACCGAAATGCCGATAGCCTTCCTATTGGCTATTTCGATTTATCTGTAATCTAAGCGCTTAATATTATTGGTATAAGTTAGTAGATTCAAAATGGAGAATCTATGTGCTATTTTGATATATCTAGAACTTTAACTTTATACTGAGAAAAATGGTTTGATTGAAAATGAACAAATCAGAGAAAATTCTAATTAAATCAATTAAATTTTAATTAAATTAATCAAAATTCCGGTAATCTCATTTTCTGGTTAAATCTTCTAAAATTTGAGTTAAGATAATCGAAATTTTGATTAATTTAATGAGGATCTTCTCTGTTTTACCCATTTTTAACTAAATCATTCTTCTCAGTTATTTGGCTAAGAAAATTGTCGGTTATTCGGCTCAGATAAAAGAATTGCGTTATTCTAGTACATCTAAAACTCTACCAAACGCCACACTATGGGAACAACATATTTGGATATGATTCTCTTAACTTAACTCAATTCGATTTATTTGTAACTTTCATAAAAATAATATATTGTATAAAATAATTTTTTTTCAATTGAAAGGCCAAATATTAAGAAATATAACGATATAAAGTAAATTCATGTATCTTTATTAATAAACAAGTTATAAGCAATGAAAAAAATATTATAAAAGCGTTGGAAAAAGAAAATCAGATATGCTATATCAAAAAGAGGTTTAAGAGAGATGTTATATTAATCTTTATTCAGTAATAATAATTATAATTTCTTTCTATTTTTGCATATCTGTGTAGTTTAATAAGTTTAATAAGTTAAGTTTAATAAGTTTAATAAGTTTAATAAGTTTTTTAATTTTTTTTATAGAAAGATTTTTTTTATAATTCTCAAGCACAATTTATTCTCTTACGAGATGAAAATTTTATTTAATTGTATCAATAAGTTTTAATTATCTGTCAGTTATCTCTAATTAGCATTTTATAAAATTCATATTTATTCATGTTTTTTGAAGTATTAATACTTATTTTCTGTTAAACGAAAGCACTTGCAGTAATATTAGTACATACGAAAGAGAGAGAAAAGTGCTTTTCTCGTGCCTTCTTCAATTATTTTATCAGATGATACAATGTCTCTCGTGAATTGCAAATTATCCGTAGAGAATTCCGTAGAGAATGGAGATTCTCTTCAGAGAAGTTTCATCATTCGAAGAAAATTGCCGGAGTCACTTGTAAAATTACAACCGACAGTCTTGGAGTACGCTTGGATAATTGTCGCGGCTATTTTCTGTAAGTAAAGTGAAAATTATTATGTGCTATATCGTGCCTGCGGTTGCTACAACCAGCAATAGCATTGTCTCCCAGATCCCGTGATAATGCTGGACACGTCCCTCCTTGCTGACAGCTTTGTATTCGTGAAAATCCTGTAATTTAAGTGGCGCTCGAAGAATGGCTTTACCGGCGTGGCGGTTCGTTTGTAGTTTATGCGACGGAACAAAGGAGTATGGTCGCAATGAACTCGTCCACGATTTCATGGACAGAATTCAGTGGCACCTTGGAGTGTTGAGTTTCGCGTGAAATGCATATTACTGCCGTTAAAATGGAATATCCATGAGAATTTGTTTGGTCATGATTTAATGGAATAACAAAGATCTCTCGCCACGGATCGCGTTCAGAATTAAAAAATGAGTGATCTCTTGTGTGTCTACTATTTTTTTTTGAAGGATTATAACTTCAGGATCGTAATTTTTTTAAATCATCTTTTCGCATTTTATATTTTACTTTTTACGCCTGTGAAAATAATCGCGAACCTCCAATTCAATTAATTCGATCCAACAGGTTAAAAGGTTTGTTATTGTCGCGAAGATTCGATAGCTGATAGTTGTTTGTTCAGTCTGATAGGTTGAGTGTGACCGATTAAGACCTCTAGGCGCTTGAATAAATTTACCAGGGTGTGGTCTCTGATTGTAAATTGAGATCTTAACAGCAAACAGGTCGTGATAGTAGTTTATACATAAAGCTCTCAGCATCTGCGAAGTTGTAACAGAATGGCTAAGTTAAGTTTAATCGCTCCATTTATAAACCATAAAGATTAGTATGTGGTTACATAAGTTTTGAGATAGTCCGCGAGTAAAGTATCATTTACCTCTTGAAAGGTTGTTTACGAACCAATTTCCGTAACTGGTTTCGTAATGTTCGAGTCGTAATTTGTCGTTAAGTTAGTTTTCTTGTTTCTTTGTGGAATAATCTGTAGAAATATTTAAATCTGTCTGAATCACTGATTTTTTTATTTTCATATCACGCACATACATAAATTATACATTTCTTCAACTTCGGAAAACACTCTTTATAGACGTAACTACGTTAGACATTACACTTTAATAGACGTAATTGCATATATGTAATTTAATTAATTACTCAAGAAACATTTAACATTGACTTAAATTACATTTGGGATCGATTGCTTTGGCCAAGATTTGTATAGAAAATCTATTATAACAAAATTAAAAATTTTAAAAAATTTAAAATATTACTTAGTTATAATTTTCAAGATCTCATGTTTTAAATTAAATTCATCTTCGCACAAATTTAACAAACAAGTTGACAGTTTTCTGAAGTCCTTATTTAAACTTTCTCAAAATTGTTAATTCTCGAATATATTTAGCACTTGCTGCAGAGTACAATTCAAGCATGAGTTCCACTTTTCCTTAAATCATTTGCCGGGAACGAATTTCTCGTGAAATCGTAGAAATCACCATTCAGGTCCAAAATGTCTGCGAACATCGATAGACGACCGACTAATTTGAAAGCTCTGTCGATAAACGCTAAAAGCAAAGTTATTTTAAAGTTACTCATGGCATTCAGGAATCCTTGGTAAGGTGAAGACGGTTGAAAGGAATTTCGAGAATTCTTATTGCGTCGATGGTATTTGTATAAAGAAAGCGTGCAACGTTTGCACGCTCTAACTTTAAATAACTTTAAATATACGTAAAAGTTGATACATACTTGTGACGCCTTAAGCTGTTTTGCAGAATTTGCCAAAGACGCTTTTACTTCCCTTATATGTTGATTTTTACTTTAGCTTTAAGACTTATTCAGATTTATGAGACGAGATGAGACGAGAATCGAGATCAGAGTTTAATAACACATTCACATTATAGTTTTAGTACTTAACATTCTAATAAGCATTAAACTTGTGAGATATGGTCATCAAGAATATGGCATATTAGGTGATCAAGATAGTTAATATTGTCACAATGAGTAATTTCGATTAATAGGTCAAATTGGCATGTATCTATGGTCAGTGGGTACGTCTACAATCGAAAATGAGAGTCAACTATAGTTTTGTTTCAACAACAATTATTGAATTAGAAAGGATGTCGTCAATTGTTATTTGTAAATGATTAATTATTTGAAGTGATACTTATGTTTTTGGTGATTTATCTGATCATAACAAAGTGTTTTGTAGAGAGCCGAAAGGGGTGTTAGATGCGAAATGATCCTTCGGGATTCCTCTTGTACACATAGGGTACGTGATAATGTCAATATATCTGACCTAGATCTTGCTTAGGAGTCTGTTTTAGTAAGGGTCTTACGACGATATTTGAGAACTTAACATTATATTTTCTTGGGTTTACTTACTAATTTATTGTTAATATTAAAATTAATAATAATTAATAATGTGAATAATTAATAAATAAGGCAATAATTAATAAAGTGAAAAATGAATTATGTTTTCTATCAAAAAGACGTAAAAATAAATTTTAGGCTATTACATAAAATTTAATAAAATTGTGATATTATATTTGTTACGGATATAACTTTTGATGAAAAGATTTTAGATGCTACTTGAGAAATATAAGAAAATTAAGTTAGTATATATTTCATTATTTTGAACTCTATAATATTAACTTTCAAGCAACAACGTTCATTTGGATCCAAAGCGAAAATTTCTGGATAATTAGGCATATAATCTGTATGATTGATGTTACAAGGTTCTAAATTATAAATAAAAAAACTTTGAACTTTCTTCTGTCAATCACTATAAGTTGGAGGTTCACTTGCATTCTGTCTTTCAAATAGACTTTAGAACTTGGATTTAGTTTTCATAGCTATAGTTGAAGGAGTTAATATTACTCGTTTTTCACTATATCGCTTTGTATTTGAACAGAAAAATTAATTTCTACGTATAAAATCATTGTTGTACGGAAGTTAAGCGCGTGTTGTTGTACGAAAATTGGACGTGCATTATGTTGACGCAAGCGAAATCGCATGGCTTTGATCCTTGAAACTAAATAATACGGTTTGCACAGACTTCAAAGTGAATCACGGCACAGGATAAATGCATTTGTATAATCTTGACAAAATGATCCGTTTTTATTAAGAATATTTTTAGGCGATTAGAATTATATAAATATCAATTGTATTAGAATATAAATGGAAAATGTAGAGCAAATTAATAATTAATTTTTTCATTATGTTCTCTTAATTTTGCAACGGAATATTGTATTCAATACTATGTTGACGCAAATAAAAACGATGTGTTGTAGTGGAAACATTTTGCAGTAATATTTTTCGTTTGTTGGGCAAAATTGTTTTAAAATAAATAGAATGTACAAAATATTTTTTTTCATTTATGGTTAGCGATCGAGATGCTTTTTTATTCAACATTCGTTTCGCTGTAAACGGAAAAACTATCGCTCTGTATGCAATTTTATACGAATAGATAAAATCGTCTATTTACTTGATCAAACACTGTGGAGCGTATCAGATAAATCAATATATAAACAAGATATAAATTATGCGATAAAATACAATAAATTAGAATGACGATCTGTCAATATATTGCACACTTATTTTCTGTAGTTAATTTCATTGTCGGAAATAGGAAGATTCGTTAATATTTGTACATGATATGTAATATGCAGAAATCGTCCTATATTCTCTCTCCATTTCCTAATTTATGCAGGACTATTCTTTGCTGAAAATTAAAAAGATTGCACTAATTAAAGTATAATTCGTTTATAGGTGAAATAAAGAATCTTAGCTATTTACTTAGTTATTTACATATCTAAAAATAAAATTGTTATAAATGCTTGCTTTGATACAGCTTTTGATATAGTTTTATTTTTATGACAACTACTTGAAAAATATTATAAATAGCATTGATTTTTTTTATTGTTTCAGGTGAGTTTGGAGTTTATTCAATTGCATTCCAAATATGGTTCATCTACTGTAAGTCATAATAATTTCTTTTTTAATTATTAAGGTCGAAACACACAGACCTTTGCATAACTCATAAGAAAACTCAATGAATCATAAATTTTTGTTTCAAAAAGAAAAAAATGAAGGATTTCGATATTTTTTTATGCATTATACATTATATATTATACGTTAAGCAAAACTCTATGCTCTTGTCTTTTACGATGTTTCAATTATTACATAAATTTTATCATTGATAAGAAGGATTTCTTCTTATTAACAGTGTTATGTCGGTATAGTAGATACCTGACTGATAAATACCGGTATAATATCGACGTTGTAGTCTCTTATCAACCGTTGCGATTGTAGTTAATATGTAAAGACTGATAAAATTCCTTGAGCAGAAAAAATAAACTTGATGTAAAATACGAAATTAAAAAAAAATAATATCTGAAAGTTTGATTAAAATTAATATAAATATCCTGGTAATATTGCAAAAAAGAATAATAATTAACTCAAAATAAAGGAAGCAAATCAGAAATCTTGATGAAAGCTTCAAATGGTAATGTCCATTTCTTGTGGACCACGGATTATCTCATTCTTAAATGTTAAACGAAAACGTTATTATATAGTAATTATATAGTAATTATTATTGTTTGTAGGAAGAATAAATCTTTTATTTATATTACTTATATAGAGACTTTAACAATAATTTTTTTTCATTTTTACTACACTGAGGAAAAAATTGCTGATTTAAAAAAATATTAGTTTATTAGCAAAGCTATGGTTATGGGTTGTCAAGCAAATAATTCAAGTAAATAAATATTTGAATTAAACAAATATTTAATAATTCAAACAAACATGTTTTAAATTACAAAATTTTGTTTCTAACTCACGTATATTTAATCTAAATATATAAATACTTGAACTAAAAAATCACTACGAATTACTCATTTAAGTTAACAACTTTTTTTTCAGCGTACTTACAAGAGAATTGATTATGAAAATTTTATATAAGTTTATACTCTATTTACGTATCAAAATATACATTATACCTATAAAATCTATATGTATTATTTTTTTGGATATTTATGAATAAAAGAATTTATTTTTTATTATTTTGTTAAAATTAAAATTTATGTAAAATGATTATTACATTAAATTTATTAAACTTAATGTATTTCTTAACAAAAAAAAATATTTTTTATATTGTTACATAAAAAAGCAGTAATAATTTATGCACTTTGCATAATAATGTATAAATTTTGTATTATTTTATATTATTATTTTATATTTTGTATAATGTTATATAATTTATTTTTATTTTATAACGTAAAAGATTTAAGTTTCAATAGAAAAATGTAAAGCTAATTGGAATATTTTGTCTGATGCAAATCAGACAACCAACTTTTTTATTCGGTGTTTTTAGCTAAAAAATTGATTTGTATATTGTCCGTTCACAAAGTTCTGATTTGTGTTCAGAACAAGCCCCGTGCAAGCCCCGTGTGGCGTGAAAGAAACTTCGTGACGTCATTCCTCCACCTCGCAAAATGCTGCTATATAGTCAATTGCATCGATTTCATTGCATGTGTCATGTATTTGCAGAGACACCTCTATTTTGACCCTAAGGGAGGGGGGAGGGCGGTTGGGTGACATACATTATCTCCAACATTTTCATTTAATACTTTTTTCATTTTATCGATGAAATCCATAATTTTTAGGCAATTTGATATGAATGTAATTTTATATTTGACGAACAAACACAGAGAAGAGATTTCTTAAAAACTTGTTTTTAATATGTTTATCAATGTTATTAAGATCTTTCTAAGATGCCTATGAGAACAAATTATTAAATTGCTAAACAATTTAATAATTTCTGATAGTACTACGATAATTCTTTATCAATATAGGGCTTTAAGACAGAAAAATTAATTCAGCGCACAGTCAGAAGTTGATATGTAATATATAAATTCATACACACACACATACACATATACACACACTCACACACACACACACACACACGCACGCACGCACGCACGCACGCACGCACGCACGCACGCACGCACGCACACACACATACGCACGCACGCGCACACACACACACAGTTTATTTAAGGATTAAAATTTTAGCATTAATTATTTAAGCATTAATTATTTCAGAATTATTCAAGCACCAAAGATTTAGCTTTGATCGTTCTAAGCTTTTTTCCTATTGGTTGTGTATTCATATAAACACAGTCCAATAAGATTCTTATTGAAAAAAAAATTTTTATAGACATTTTTACAGAAATATCACGAACTTTTGATAGGCAGCTCCTTGAAATTTTTAATAATAATTTTTACTCGGACTTTGCTCTTACATTTCGTACTGTTGTATATAATGTTATTCTTAGATTATTCAATACAATATTCTTCCTTTCCCATTTATTATTACATAGGACATTTTTTAAATACTCTTTTTTTATTTTTTTTAAAATTTTATTTTCAATGAGATTTACAAAGGGTATATCTAAATTATTATTAGACTAGAGAAGTATGGACCGGAGTTTGTTTCAGAAAATAAAACAAACTTACATCAAAAACATATTGAGAGATAAGAGAAATTGTGTAAAGAAGATAATTGTTCAGATCTCTGACAAAATTATTTAACAAAAAGATGTAAAACGTTAAAGAATATTGAAGATCTGAGTGGTTATTTCAAAGTAAAAGAAAGCCGTGGTAATTGCATAACTGCACATAATACAGTTAAATAACAATCGTGTGAGATAATGTGTATAAAAATAAATTTATTCGACAACGTACATAACACAATTGGTATTTGTGCACGTTCGATCCGTAAATTACGCCCGAGAAGCGCTTTAAAAGACACACGTCCAATCGAGTTGTCGAATTGAGTTTACCATTTCTTCAATGGATATTCGGCATTGAGAGCATCGTGAGACGTCACAAACGTGCCGGTAGATCCCAATGTGCCGGTGTACCCAGTTGGGTGTACAATGCCGGTGTACCCAGTTGGGTGTATGCTGCTGAGTCCAACATGCTCCACGCCGCTGCTGAGTCCAATATGTTCCACACCACTGGTGGCGAGACCGCTGGAGAAACCGCTTGAGATGACGCCGCTGTCCAAGCCATTGGCGAGATGACCGGTAGTCAGTCCGGTACCCAGAGGCGTACCCGAAATGGATCCCAGACTGCCGGATCCTAAGCCGACGTATTCAGTGGGCGCAATTCCAGATGCGAAGCCAATAGTCGATGATGCGATGGTAGATGGCACGGAAATTGGCACGTGTTTCGTGACGGGGATTGTAACGGGTATCGGCTGCGATACTGGAATCGGTATCGGTTGTGGTACGCGTACTTCGACGCGTCGCACTACTGGAACGGCATAGGGACGGTCAACCTTTAGGGGTACATGTCGAGTGACAGGGACAGGTACTGGTTGCGCTACTGGAACAGGGTAGGGACGGTCTACTTTGTAAGGTACGGGATGTGGGACGGGTACGGCTTTGGGTACTTCGACTGGAACTGCTTGTGGCACCGGAACTGGCACTTGGACTTCGCGGTGCACAGTAAGACCGGTGATGCGTTCAGTTTTAGCATGCGCCAAGCTGGGTAATGCATTGAATCCGGTGGCGTGACCAGCACCGATGAGATAAGAAGGGCTACTATAACCTCCGTAGTATCCTCCGTAAGAACCTCCTAAACCATATCCTAATCCAGAAGCATAGGCGGAAGCGAGGTTGTTACCCAGGGTGATTCCTGAGAGACCCGACCCGAGTACTTTTGTGCCGAGTCCAGTCGAGTATCCTCCTAGACCGTATCCTAGACCATAGTTCGAGATACCGCCTAAACCATAACCCGAGATACCGCCTAAACCGTAACCTGAGATACCGCCTAAACCGTAGCTCGTGATACCGCTTAGACCGTAACCATGATCACCCGCCACACTTCGTTTGTCGTGATTCTTTGGGTCTCCCGACTTCTCGGCCGCCAATACGGCGGTGGCCAACAGCAGAATCTGCACAATTTTAAAAAAGAAAAAGAATAGATTAATATAGTTTTTAAAGCATGAAAAAACTTTTTGAAATCAGAGACAGCGTTTGAATTGAACAAATTTCGATAGATTACATTTTCGTTAAATTTCAATTGAAAAAAAAAATTACGTATATGTATTTATTTGTGTTAATTAATTAATATAATTAGATAATTTAATATCTTTATAATATAGATCTTTTAGAAATATGTATATATAGATTATATAATTTTAACGCAATTTCATTCATAATGATAAAGCGAGCAATTTAGCAATTCTGAATCAACTAAATAGCAATAGAAAATATTATTAAAGAGGATACATGTATTCTCTAAATTTCTTGGAATAAAATCTCACTCCAAAAGGATTAAAATATTTCCACTATTAAAAAAGAATGAAAAATTTGCACTCTTGAATAAGAGAGACAGATTTTCACTCTTTTGGGGTGAGATTTTACACTTTTGGAATGAGATTTACTCCAAAAAAAAAGAGTGAGATTACTTTCTTTTGAAATGAATTTCACTCCAAGAAATTTAGAGTACGATAATAAATAAACGCCTTAGTATACGACTTATGCGTATGCATAAGAAATTCCTTTGACTTACCGCGAAGCACTTCATTGTTTCTCGTGGTAGTTTTGGATCGAGTGTACCATAAGTCCGGTCGGTCAGCGTTTTTATACGAAATGCCCGGTTTGGGATGTATGCGATTACTTTCACTGAAACGACAAGGAACACGCCCTGCTCCGCGATCCGCGCACCTCCGGATTATTTTTTCTGGCTGGTCGGTTGGTCCATCCGATTCTCCGATCTGACGTAACGGTCAGAGCCGTCGCTTGCTCTCAAACTTGCTCTCAAACGGGTTCGATTCCGCATTATTACGCAGCTGTTACGTGCGTAATTGTCTACACCGGTGTGTATATTGGTATAACATCATCTGTTTCCTCGTTCAATTCTTTTTTTTGCTAAAAGGGCTTACTTTTACCAGTTGGCGTGCAAGACAGTCCAACGTCCAAAATTAGGATCGATCGATGTGGTAACGTAATGACGGATCTGTGGCAAGGGGCTGATATAATTTTTAATGAATTATATATGAATTATATTCATATATTATATAATGAATGTATATACATATATTACATAATAAGATGTATTAAAGATAATTTTTTTTCTTTTTATATACAAAAAGAATGGTTTTGCTAAAATATCTAAAAATTTAGCCAAATACAGATCTGAAAATAATTGTGTTGAATCATCAAAAATTTATTTAAAATGCATTGATAACAATGCAGCAAAAAATTTTAATATTCTAGCAAACAAGTTTGAACGTTTTGCATAATTATTTTAATTCATTTGAATCTAAATACAATTTTTTCAGATTTGTATTTAATTAAACCTTTTAAAATACTTTAACAAAGCCATTCTTTTTCTGTAGATTTTATATATCGTGAGATATGATTATTAGTCCTAATTGAAGCTACTAAATGTCCCATTTTAATAAGATTGAATCTAAAACATTTCATTTAAAATCCTAAAAGAATTTTGATTTGAAAAATTCTAAAATATAGAGTAGCTTTTTTTCTACACACACCCACGCACGCACGCACGCACGCACGCACGCACGCACGCACGCACGCACGCACGCACACATATTTATTATTTTATAATTTTTTTCTTCTTTGTAGAGAATTTTATACTTAAATAATACTTGTACTTAAATAGATAAAATATAAAAAAAATATATAGTACGTAGATACAACAATAAATAACTGCCTTTATGCCACTAACAATAAAACTAACACTGTCACTAACAATAAAAAAAATATTAAAATGCTTGTTTTTATGACAAATTAGATCATTTTAACTTAAACAATTTGATGTTTTATATATATATATATACATATATATATATATATATATATATATATATATATATATATATATCTCATCTCTTTTTTTATAATTATTTTTGTAAATAATAAATTTAGAACACAAAAAATATGTAAATAAGAT
>Ga0157364_1005330_pt1 | contig 13071 bp, 12 predicted proteins | sample AttsexASBM2_FD_111476 | JGI IMG/M metagenome (GOLD analysis project Ga0157364, IMG submission 111476) | Fungus gardens microbial communities from leaf cutter ant in Ribeirão Preto, State of São Paulo, Brazil - Atta sexdens ASBM2 | ecosystem: Host-associated > Fungi > Mycelium > Unclassified ... | reverse complement strand
TTCCTATACTAAAGGAGGTCCATGGCTTCAACTAGTTGGCCACTCTAATTCGTTATGTGCTCGAGCTACCAGAGCAATCACTAACCATGCACCCATTGGAGAGTACAGACTTCGATTCTTCCCAAACGAGGAATTTTCATGCCCATGCAATGAGTATCCAATTGAGTCAAGGAGACATATTCTTTACGACTGCAAAAGATTTAACGGGTATTGGAACCCCAGAAGAAACACGTTAAAACATTTTGTCATGTTTTTGAACGCTAATCTGAGTGCTTTCGCATTCAATGACAGTCTGGTTTCTACTTAAGTAGTTTGATTCCTTGTTCTTCATATCTACTTGACGATTAGTTTATCTTCCTCTTTCTTCTTTTCTTTCTTTTACTTTTCTTTCTCTTTTTCTCTTTTTTCTTTCATGTTGTATCTTGTCTCATATACGTAGTTATGAAAGTAGCTACCACGGTCTGCCTATGCGCTCTGTGTAATAAATTGTTGATTTAAAAAAAAAAAAACATATGTAACTGCTGTCACATGATATATCACATGAATATAATATTATAAATCTAGAAAATAAATATAGTATATTTATCTTATAATATTAATATAATGTTATATCTGATTATTATAAACTGTCATATGATGTAACACTATATCACACATCTGTTACATATAAAAGTCATAATCATATATGTTACATAAAAGTATATAAAAAATTTTAAAACAATAATATTATTATAACTTTAAGCTTGACTTAGATTGTAACTTAAACAAAAACTTGAGTAAGAATAAAGGAAATGGTCAATTGGTAAAGTGTAAGAATATAAAACTATATCTTTACTATATATATTTATAAACTATAAGGAAAACATATGTTTGTAATGATATAATATATAAGATTAAAAAAAGAAGTTAATAAAGAGACAATGCTTATTATATAAGGTGCTAACTGATATAATTACAATACAGCCACTCATTACATCATACCCTAAACCTTTCAAGACATAATGAAAACATGTTGAAGACATAAAGAAATGATTATAATAATTATATAGTATATATATATTATATGTTGACCTTACAAATAACATATAACTTTTAGAGTAGGTTAGATAAGATCTTACATAGACCAACTAGCTAATATATATAAGGTAGATATTCTATACTAGAAACTTTATCAAGTTCTCTTGTATTAATTCAATACAAGATTTTTCTTTTACTTTTATACTTAAGCTTGAGTTGTAACAATAGTAAACTTATAGATATTATATATACTTTAGAGTAGAGTTATTTATTGATAGCATATCTCTCTAGACATTACTGACACTTCTCAATTGATCTCTATGTATATTATATATATTAGTAGACTTTAGTATTACAAAAATCTTCATTAATAAAACTTTGAAAGAAAAACACTACTTAAATATATATAAGCTTTTAAGACCTATACTAGTATATAATATTGATAGCACTTCCAACAAAAATCTAAAATCTAGATAAGTAGAACCTTATTCTTAGCTTCATATAGCTAAAGAAGTATAACTTTGAAGTTAACTAGTAGAAAGAAAATATCATCATAATAAAATGCTTTGTATATTGTTCAGGTTATCAAGACATTATAAGTTAGAAAATATTAGATATGTTGGTATAGCCTCTTTTTTAACTTAGTAAAAAACTCTAAAGACACTAGTAAAAATTTGTAAATCTCTACTAAGTATGGAGAAGAGCTAGGGATTTATTTTTACATGACTTAACTGCTCTCTAAATAAAATAAAGAGAAAGTTCTTCTAATGAACATTTGACATGGAAATTAGCTAGATAAGCAGGAAAAATTAGTAACAAACACTATATGTGAGCTTTAACAATCTATGGTGAAATTATTATACTCTTTAGAATGATTAGAGAATAAGGATCTGCTATTATTTTGTAGTAAGATATACATTTCTAATACTACAGATCTTTTTCAGTAAATTAGTGATTCTAGATGTTGAGATATGTTGATCAATATATTTGTAATCTTTGTTTGCACACTAAACTAGTACAATACTTATTTCTTGGCAAGTTATATCCACTATCTATACTAAATACAAGATAAGAGACTACAAGTATAATATAGACTTTATTGTTAAACTCCCAAAGTCTGTAGGGTTTAACATAATAATAATAGTTAATTTAGTATTTAAGAGAGCTTATTTCATTCTAACATATATGACTATCACTGTGAAAGATACCACAGAGCTCATCTTATATCACATTTGGAAATCACATAGTCTTTCTATATGTGTAGTCTTGAATAAAGGATTATATTTTGTTATCTACTTTATTAAAGAACTATACTATATTCTAAACATTAAAATTACTTCATCCATAGCTTGATATTTCTAATTAGATAGACAGATAAAGTACATCAATTAGAAATTGGACTAATACTTCTAACTATTCATAAATAAGAAGCAAAGTAACTAGTATGACCTTCTACCTATAACAAAGTTTCAGTATATTCATATCTTTACTCAGTAATATCTGTTTCTGTTAGATATAGATTACCTCTCTAAAATAGGCTTTAAACTATACCAATAAGGATCAAAACTAGAAGATATCATGAAATTCATAAAATAAATAAAATCTATATTATTACAACTCAAAGACCTTAGAGTAAGTCAATAAGAAAAACCTTATATTAGGGTTAACACAAGAGAACTTAATGGAGTTCTAAGTATAAACTAGTTTACCTTATATACCATAGACTATGGTCTGTGTACACATTACGACTACTCTATCCTAAAGTATATATGCTTTTTACAAGACCAACATATTGTTACCATATTGCATAATATCATTTGTTTCAGAACTTTCTATAATTTTCTCTATGCTACATGTTTGTGTGACAGTTGTGACAGTAACTTATGACATTATACTAACTCTAATTCTAAATCTCAAAATAAGAAATAAATAGAAATTAAAGGGAAAATAAATCAAGTCTAATATTCTTAATTCTGATAATATTAGGCTTTTAAATTTACATCAAATAGTACTATTATTCTTTGTAAGAAAGAAGAATAGTAAGAAATATATAGTATAAAACTATAGATACTTGAATAAATAAACAATTAAAAATAATTATTCTCTTCCTTTAATTTCAGATATTATAGAAAATATACATGAAAGATAGTGTTTATGACTTTAGAAAAGTTGTTTAAGCTAACAGTAATATTTTTAGTCTAATAAACTTACTAGCAATGTTCCAAATAATAATAAATAAGATCTTAAGAGATTTAATTAACACTAAAGAAGTGACAAGTTTTATGGACAATATATTAGTAATAATAGAGAAAGAGAAAGGATACAATAAGATAATAGAAGAAGTAATAAGAAAGTTAACAGAAAATAATTTAAATATAAAATACAAATAAAAGATTAGAGAAGTAAGATTTATAGAAATAGTTATAGAACTAGATAAGATTAAAATAAAGAAAGAAAAAATGAAAGAAATATTGAATTAGCTAACTTTCAAGAAGGTCAAGGATATTTAAAAGTTTCTAGAACTTCCTAACTACTACCAGTAGTTTATTAAAGACTTTGTGACTATAGCCAGACTATTATATAACCTGGTAAAAAAGCAATAAAAATGAAAATAGAAAAAGAAACAAAAAAGAGTATTTAGAAGACTGAGAAAGAGATTTACAAAAAACAAGTGCTAGTAATATCAGACTTAGACAAAAAAATAAGAATAAAAGTAAATACATTGAACTATGTAACAAAAGAGATGTTATCAATGAAGTGTAAAGATAAGAGATAGAGACTAATAACATACTTGTTGAAATCTCAATAAAACTAAGAAAAATTACAAAATTCATAATAAAAAGATATCAGTAGTAATTAGAGGATTGAAAATGGAGACATTTACTAAAAAGTACTAAGTACAAGTTTGAGATCTGAATATATTACAAAAATCTAAAGTACTTTATAAAAGTACAAAAGCTAAATTATAAGTAGAGAAAATAGGCATTATATTTGTCAAGATTTAACTTCACTTTGAAATATATACTAGAAACAAAATAGAATAAGCAGATAGACTAAGTAAAAGGCTAGATTGGAAGATAGAGGTAGAAAATAATAATAAAAACCAAAAACTAATAAAAGAGAAGTAGATTTAAAGTTTAGTAGAAGTAGTAGTAAATAAACCAGAAATAGATATAGTAGAAAAAATAAATACAAGAGGAAAAGACAAAAAAGTAATTAGAGTAGTAGAGAAAATAAAGAAGATGGGAGTTAAGATACTAAGAGGAGATGAGTAGCAGATAAAAAGAGAATTAGTATTAAAAGAGAGAAAAGTTTATATATTAAAAGATAAGCAATTGAGAATAGAGATTATTCAGTTGTATTATAATATACTAATAGCAGGGCATAGAGAAATAATAATGCTGAGCACAAAAGACTTAGTGTTCAAGAAACAACTATATCAGAGTTAAAAATAATAGACTCTATTTATTTTCATTTTCTTTCTTATTTATATTTTTCTTATTTTCTTATTTTGAACTCAGAATTAAGGATTAGTATGATATCATACATTTGTCACAAGTCACAAATCATGGTTATATAATTATATATTACACAAAAGGATATAAAAGATTCTGAAATATAATATGAACTAATAGCCCAGTATATATAAGTAAAATATATTATACTTAGAAATTTTATTGAGTTTTCTTATGTGTCATATGCCAAGTCCACTCTTCCAGAAAACACATTTTCATATTAGTGTCTTAACACTGAAACCTCTACTCAGGATAATAGGGGCTATACCACTGAAACACTGAATATCTCCTATAGTATAAACTTGTATATATATATAAGACTAGTAGTTACACTGTAATTTGCTATTCTGATAATCAACAAAGATAAACTCTTATTGAACTCGATCTCTAGTGTTCAATGGTGATATACCAAATCAGCACTTACTTCCATCTCAGACTTCTTTCTATTATCTGAAATTGCAACCATATGGCAGATAGATAGTGTAACATATAAGCTAAAGCCAAGGTTGTTCCACTAGTCCACACATCTCCAAGTCTATTTTGTGGACTTTCACTCCCAGTGTGAACCATGCCTGACATTATATTAACCTAATATAAGGTTCTTTTGTCAACTTAACTCTTAGTCTTAAATTGTAATAAACTAATATATTAGTCCATATATCATTGAAGAGATAGTATTTACTAATGCAGTCAAACTAAAACTGTCAACTTCAATGAGAATTCACTCAATTATAAATATTAATCAAGTAGTAAAGTTGTCAAAAACAGTTCACACTAAAAGATGAAAGCCTACAGTATTAGCTTAGAAATGTACAAAGTGTAAAAACTCTGTATAATAAGCTTAGTGATATAAATTTGTCAAAACCACCTTGGTCTCAGCTTATGTACTATGCTATCTATCTACTATATAGTTGCAACTTTAGATAATTAAATGAAGTCTAAAAGAGAATTATATACTAATAGTAGTGTATTACCATTAAATACCAGAGATTGAGTTCAATAAAAATTATCTTTGTCAGTTATCAGACTAACAATTTACAGTATAACTACTAGTCTTATATATATCAAAATAATTAGAAGATGCTTGGAGATTTCAGTATAAGTGGAGATTTCAGTGTTAAAACACTAAAAGAGACTAGAATAGAGGAACTTTGCTATGAAAGACCAAGCTTAATAAAAGTATTTCTATCATGAAAGACTGAGTGATCAAAGAATTGTATCACTGCCACAGAGATATGTTGCAAGAAAGATAGCTATTATGAAAGATAGGCTTTTACCAAAGTTATTAGAAAAATATTACTACCACAGGAACATATCTTCAGAATGGTTAACTTGGAATATAATAAAGGTACAAAGAGCTAGTAAAGAAAAAGATGGAGAAACCTAAACTAGTAAAAGTTAATAGAGTAAAAGAATAAGAAAATAAGAAAATACTAAATAAACAAAAAATAAGAAGAGTAGTAAAATACTTTTTTTTTAAGTTAACAATTTATTACATGAGGCACGATAGCAGTCATTGCCTACAGGAGGAATTATGTATGGAGTATCAATATCCTAACTTTTTTTATGTAGTTACCCAACATAAAAAATTACTAAAGAATTAAACCCATAACCTCAAGTAGGTTTGAGGTAGGCATAATACACATGGACAGGGATCTCTTCCACTATGCTATCTCTCCCCCAGTAGTAAAATACTTAGTATGCTAAAAGAGATTTACAATAGAATATAACATATAAAAAAGAAAGAACACTTAAAAATACAAAGAAAGTAATAATAGACTTTGAGAAGAGAATAAATATAGAGATAAGAAGATAAGAAAAGCCAGATATAGCAGAAAAAAAAAACTTCAGAAAATGAAAGTTACTAGAAAGATATATATCAGAGTTGAAAATAATAGACTTGGTTTATTTTTTTTTTCTTATTTTTTTTATTTTTTTTTCTATTTCTTATTTAGGACTTAGAGTTAGAATTAGGATTATAGTGTGATGTTTTATATGATATAATAAAAAGAATAATATTATACTATATATTAATAGTATATAATATATATAGCCTTTAAGAGTAGGTTAGAATTTATATAGCACAGACTACTAGCTTAATATATATAAAGATAGATATTATACTTAAAACTCTATCAAGTTCTCTTATACATGTTGTGGCAACTGTCAAGTTTATAAATAGTAAACTTAGTTTTTCTTTATTTTATTGTTTATTTTCATTTTCATTTCATTTCATTTTTTTATTTTTCTATTTTTAGAACATAAGGTTAGGGTTAGATCACAAAATGCAAAGAATGAAGTAGAAGAATCTAGAACAAATGACGTCATACAACAGGGACACCACATGTTAGCCTTATATACTACACATGGTTGTTTAGGGCAGGTTACACAGTAGTAAGCACAGACTATTGGTAGTAGTATATAAGGTAGATTAGTTTGTAGAGAAATCTCTATCGAGTTCTCTTATGTTACTCAATATAAGAGTTGATCTTTTGTCCCACTCTAAGAACTTAAGTTCATAACATTAGAACTCAATTCCCATATTGGAAACTGCTTAACACTAGCCCTTTCTTTTATCTCTTTATTCTATCATCATCCTCAACCGAAGGACAACACAGTCCTTTAGTCAAGAAGAGCACAGCTGGACCCTAAGCTCAAGGGGTATACTAGTTAGGCAGGAGAAGCCTAGCCATTTATCTGCATCAAAGCCCACTGGTGCACAGTAGATGTACTACCTTTTGCAGACGTGTTCTTTACCTTTTTCTATTATCAACCTTATGCTACAGGTCCACTTGTAATCTGTCTATGCAGAGGAATGACAGGTCTTTTTAAAAACCTGTTTAGAGTAGAACGTCCTTCTTAGGACAAAATCATTTATATTTTTCTTAATACAGTAGTCAGTAAACAAAGTAGTCAGTAATAGTGTAGGCAGGACAAGAAGAGGGCCTGCTATCACTTACAGAGACACTGTCTTCATCCAAGTACGAATCAGAAAGCGAAACCAGCACAGGTTCCGTGCTCCCTTTATACACATCATCATCACCACCGACACCACCACCACTATCATCATCACTCTCCCCAATTGACTCACCCCTGCCCTACCCCATCATGAGTCAACATGATTTACATGCAATTATTCACCGGTAACAGGAACAGCTGGCAGCAATGCAAGCACAGATACAAGCCCTGCTTACAGCAGCAGGAGGAGCAGGAACAGGAGGTACAGAAAGGACAACAATGGGGTCCAACATGGGATCTCACATGGAGGTGGCTAAACCAGCTATCTTCAACGGAGAAGCAGGAAAAGTAGGAGGATTCATCACAGTATGTAGGGTATTTTTGAGAATGAAGTTGAGAGAAGCAACGGTGGAAGAACAAGTACAGTGGGCTCTCTCATATGTACAGGGAGGATCCGCAGATGTATGGAAGGAGAATGTGATGGAGGAATTAGAGTCAGGAGAGGTAGAATATGAGTCGGCAGAAGAATTTTTGATAAGTCTAAAGAAAGAATTCGGAGGAGGGGAAGAAGAATTGGTGAAGGTGGCAGAATTAAGGAAGTTGGAGCAAGGAGAAAGAACAATGGAAGAGTTCGTACAAGAATTCAAGAGGGCAGCAAGAGGAAGCAGATATAAGGGGAGACCATTGATGGAGGAGTTCAAGAGAGGAATAAATGGGGAAATTAGGAGGAAGTTGATGGAGGCAGAAAATCCACTGGCCTCTATCAAACAGTGGTACAAGAGGGCAACAGCCCTCAACAGAAATTGGAGAGAGAGTAGAAGAGAGGAGGAAAGGTTGAGAGGGAAGAAGAAAACTGGAGAAGGAGCTCCTAAGCAAGAGCAACAACAAATGTTACCATGACCATTAGTGTGGCAGAGGAGGCAAGTGGCCCCTTAGCAGGCGACAACAGGGCCTGCTCTGATGGAAGAGATCAAGAGGACAAATGCAGTGGTAATTAGAGGACAGGAGCAAGGACAGGGTGTAAGGATTCCTCTAAGGCGGGACTCTTATGCAATGGAAGTGGATAGAGAGAGGAATTGCTATGCTTGTGGGGGCTTTGGGCATATGGCCCGCCATTGTAGGAATAGGTGGCAAAGAGGGAGAGTAGCAGAAGGAAGAAGATTGGAATATGAAGAAGGAAGAATCAAGGGAATCAATGAATATTTGGACAATTTAAAAGAGGTGGAGAATCTAGAGTCCCTCGACTAGATTCTTACAATAAATATAATGTATTAACAACAGAAATAAATGTTGATGCATTAGAAACTGAGGAAAAGATAGAAGTAAGAAAGACAGAGGAAAGGACACTAAAAGAGATAACTGTGAAAATCAGACTGGAGAAGATAGATATGCAGGAAGGAATTATAGTGGAAGCACTATTAGATAGTGGAGCAACGGTGTTGGTAATAAGCTCGGAGTTTGCAAAGAAGCAGGGCTTTAAGTTAAAGAAGTTGGAAAGACCAATGAATGTGAGAAACGTAGATGGATCACTAAATAAAGAAGAACCTATAGAACATATGGTGGAAGTTAATATTTATTATCAGAAACATAGGAAGAGGATGGAGATTGATGTGATTGGGGGATAGAAGTGGACAGTAATCTTGGGAATGCCGTGGCTGGCTCACCACAATCCTAAGATTGACTGGAGAACAGGGGAAGTAAAAATGATGAGATGTCCAGAGGAATGCAGGAAGCAGTGGAGGCCGGTGCAGAGGAAGTCAGGTTAGGAGAAACTGAAAGAAGAAGAAGCAAAAGAGGAAGCAGAAAGAAAAAGAAAAGAAAAGAAAACAGAAAAAAGAAAAAACTATAGAGGTTAAGAAAGTGGCAGAAGAGTGGGATATTTGGGACAAAGAGGAAGAAGTAGTGAGATCAGAGGCAGAGGCAAAAAAGCTGGTGCTAGAAAAATTTCACAAGTGAATAAAGATATTTGGGAAGAAGCAGTCAGAGAGAATGCTAATGAGAAAACTGTGGGATCACACGATAGATGTTAAGGAGGGATTTGTACCAAGAAAAGAAAAGGTGTACCCATTTTCGAGAGGAGAGAGAGAAAAAGTGAGGGAGTTCATAAAGGAGCAGTTGTAAAAGGAATATATTAGGCCATCAAAGTCACCACAGACAGCACTGGTATTTTTTGTAGGGAAGAAAGATGGGAAGAAGCGAATGGTTCAAGATTATCGATATCTAAATGAGTGAATGATCAAGAATAATTATCTGCTACCACTGATATCAGATGTATTGGAGAACATTGGGGCGAAGAAGATCTTTACCAAAATGAACCTTAGGTGGGGGTATAACAATGTGAGGATTAAGGAGGGAGATGAGTGAAAGGCTGCTTTCACAACTCTAGAAGGTTTCTTCAAACTCACAGTAATGTTTTTTGGATTGATGAACTCCCCAGCAACCTTTCAAGCAATGATGAATGAGTTGTTAAGGGACTTAATCAATACTGGAAAGGTAGCAGCATTTATTGATGATGTGATAGTAGAAACAGAAACAGAGGAAGGACATGATGAGTTGGTAGTGGAAGTGATCAGGAGATTAGAGGAGAATGATTTGTATGTGAAGCCGGAGAAGTGCAAGTGGAAGGTTAGGGAGGTAGGATTTTTGGGAGTGGTAATAGGACCGGAAGGAATAAAAATGGAAGAAGAGAAGATAAAAGAAGTATTGGAATGGCCAACACCAAAGTGTGTCAAAGATGTACAGAAATTTTTAGGATTGGCAAATTATTATCGCCAATTTATTGAGGGGTTTGCATCTATAGCAAGGCCGTTACATGACATGGTGAAGAAAGACAAGAAGTGGAATTGGATGGAGAAACAGGAAAAGACGTTTAGAGAGTTAAAGGAGTGGTTCACAAAAGAACTAGTGCTAGCAGCGCCGGATCTAGATAAAAAATTAAGAGTAGAGGTGAACACTTCAGATTATGCAACAGGAGGTGTATTGTCGATGGAAGTAGAAAATGGGAGATGGAAACTGGTTGCTTTTCTCTCTAAGTCATTGAATGAAACTGAAAGAAACTATGAAATTCATGACAAAGAGATGCTAGCAATCATTAGGGGATTGGAAGCATAGAGGCATTTGTTAGAAGGGGCCCAGTTCAAGTTTGAAATCTGGACGGATCATAAGAACTTAGAATATTTCATGAAAGCATAGAAATTGAATAGGAGATAAGCTTAATGGGCCTTATATTTGTCTCAATTTGATTTTACCCTGAAGCATGTGCCAGGGACGAGAATGGGAAAGGTGGATGGATTAAGTAGAAGACCAGATTGGAAAGTAGGGGTAGATAGAGACAACAAAAATCAAGTAGTTATAAAAGAAAACTGGATTCATAGTCTACAAGAAGTAGTTATTCAGGGACTGGAAGTAGATATAGTTGAAAAAATAAAAAAGGCTAGGAGTAGGGATGAAGACATAGTTAGGATAGTAGAAGAGATGAAAAAGGCAAAGGTGAAGGAGTTACAGGAGAATGAATGGCAGATGGAGGGAGATTTGGTGTTAAAAGAAGGGAAGGTATATGTACTAAAGAATGAAGAATTAAGGGCAGAAGTGATCCGGTTGCATCATGATGTGCCGGCAGTAGGACATAGAGGAAGGTGAAAGACAGTAGAGTTAGTAACAAGAAATTATTAGTGGCCAGGAGTGACAAGAGATGTGGGAAAATATGTGGAAGGATGTGATGCGTGTCAAAGAATGAAGAATAGGATAGAGGAGTTAGCAGGAAAGTTGAAGTTAAGCGAAGTACCGGAGAAACCATAGACGTACTTAACAGTAGACTTTATTATGAAACTACCTGTGGTAGCAGGAAAGGATACTATTCTAGTGGTCTGCGATAGATTGTCCAAGATGACGCACTTTGTGGCAATTACAGAAGGAACATTGGCAGAAGGATTGGTAAGGTTATTCAGGGATAATGTCTGGAAGTTACATGGATTACCTGAAAGTGTGGTGTCAGACTGAGGACCACACTTTGCGGCAGGATTAACAAACAAGTTGAACAAGATGTTAGGAATAGAGATAAGATTGTCCACCATGTTTCACCCACAGATGGATGGGCAAACAGAGAGAATGGACCAGAAACTAGAGCAGTATTTAAGATTTTTTGTGGAGCATAGGCAGAAGGATTGGCCAGAGTGGTTGGTGTTGGCAGAGTTTGCAGTGAACAACAAGATTTATACAACAACAAAAGTTTTGCCTTTTATGGCAAATTATGGGAAAGAGTTGAGAATAGAAGGAGATATAAGAAAAAAGGGGAAGGTGGAGAGCATGATGAAATTTGTGGAAAAAATGAAAAAGGTGCATGAGAAAGCAGTAACAGCATTAAAGAAAACACAAGAAGAGATGAAGTGATATGCGGACAGAAGTAGAAGAGAAACAGAAGAGTGAAAGAAGGGAGACAGAGTGATGCTAAGTACAAAGGACTTAGTATTCAAGGAAAGACCTATATGAAAGTTGATGGAAAGATACATGGGATCATATGTGGTAGAGGAGGTAGTATCGTCAAATGTGGTAAAATTACGATTACCAAGTTCGATGAGAATTCATCTGGTAGTAAATGTGAGCCAGATAGTTCAATATAAGGAGCAAGTGAAGGGGCAAAAGAAAGAGGAAGGAAAATCCATGGAAGTGAAAGGAGTTGAGGAATGGAAGGTGAAAAAAATTCTAAATAAGAAAAAAATAAGAGGAGTGGAGAAGTACTTAGTCCGATAGAAAGGGTTTACATCGGAAGGAGACACCTGGGAAAGAAAGGAGAATTTGAAGAATGCAGGTGAAGCCTTGAAAGATTTTGAAGGGAGGATGAATGTGGAAGTAAGGAGGCAAGAGAAAATAGACATGGCTGAAGAGAGAGACTTTAGAAGGGGAGAACTACCAGGGAAGTTCACAGCGAAGATGTTTTACGGGTGGGACGATGGAAAATTTGAGGAAGAATATCTGAATAAGTTAGAAAGGAATTGGAAAAGATGGAAGGCAGTTTCTCCAGAGAAGAAACCTTAAAAGAGGGGTAATGTCAAGTTTATAAATGGTGGACTTAGTTTTTCTCTATTTTATTGTTTATTTTCATTTTCATTTCATTTTATTTTCTTATTTTTCTATTTTTAGAATATAAGGTTAGAGTTGTATCACAAGATGCAAAGAATGAAGTAGAAGAATCTAGAACAAATGACGTCATACAACAAGGACACCACATGTTAGCCTTATATACTACATATGGTTGTTTAGGGTAGGTTACACAGTAGTAAGCACAGACTATTGGTAGTAGTATATAAGGTAGATTAGTTTGTAGAGAGATCTCTATCGAGTTCTCTTATGTTACTCAATACAAGAGTTGATCTTCTGTCTCACTCTAAGAACTTAAGTTCATAACGGCAACCACTTATCACAAAGATAAATGATCACACAAGCAGTAAATCTCTTAAGTTGGATATCAAGTGGGAAGTTCACAAGAGAACTCAACAAGGAGTCTCTGCTAAATTAGAGTCCTATATATACACAACATGCCTGGTCCATGCTACCAATAATTAAGCCTGCCCTATTGTCCATG
>Ga0157364_1005329_pt1 | contig 13071 bp, 6 predicted proteins | sample AttsexASBM2_FD_111476 | JGI IMG/M metagenome (GOLD analysis project Ga0157364, IMG submission 111476) | Fungus gardens microbial communities from leaf cutter ant in Ribeirão Preto, State of São Paulo, Brazil - Atta sexdens ASBM2 | ecosystem: Host-associated > Fungi > Mycelium > Unclassified ... | reverse complement strand
GGGTGTGTGTGGGTGGGTGTGTGTGTGTGTGTGTGTGTGTGTGTGTGTGTGTGTGTGTGTGTGTGTGTTGGGATGAAAGCATTCGAAATAATCAATTTTACTAAAGATAAATATCTTCTCATAATCAAGTTTTAAATAAAAAAGAAGAAAATTGCTCAGTTTTTTTAAGAAATTTTCAAGACATGATATTTCCATTTTTATGAAATAAGGGTAACCACTTTGATTTTATTCGCACGATCGTTTGTCATTCTTTCGAGAATCACAGACGTTCTCGAGGAATCTCTACGCGCACGTTCGAAACGGCAGCAATGTGTTTGTTGTTTCAAAAAATTTCGTAATTATGAAAGCAAACCACCGCATGGGAAAGTTGCCGTCTAAAAATAATCATCTTTTACGAGAACGAGGACCGATCGATATTATGCAAAACCGTTCGGAAACTGATATATCGATATATATCATATTAATTTGATTATCATGTCAGTGCAGAAATGTAGACTATGTACTACAAACCACTGCTTATTGTCATCGTGGCGTCTGCTTTCCGAGCCTCTCAAATGATGAGCTGTGTCCTTCTTGTGACGCACAATTTTTAATGCTGTAGAGATAAACAAGCAAATGTTGCAGATAACAGTGACACTCATGGGTCCATAAAAATATAACGCCCTCGCCTCGTCCGCTGAAAATTAATTTTTCGCATTAACATCGTATTTTAAGTATTAATTTAGACAATTTTCAGATTTGAACATAGTTCTAATGAAATTAAACTTGAGCACGATTCTAATGAAATTAAACTTGAGCACGATTCTAATGAAACTCGTTATCGTACTATCAGTAAACATTCACTTACTATTGAACCAGCATTTTGTGACACCAATTTCCGGTCGGATCAATTCCTTTGGCACGCTGGGAACGAAATCCATGATGGCACAAAAGATACTAAGAAGGGAAGCGCTTCCCCACGCGTAAATCGAATATATAATGAATTTTTTTCTCTCTCGTTGTTTTACGCTTCCTTGTAACGAACGGAATCCTCTGTAAAATATGATTTACATATTATCACATTGAGTCAGCCACAAGTTGCTATGCAAATGGCCAAATGCACATTAAAATAACTATCGCCTTAAGTTTCCCGTCGCATAATTTCCCGTAAATATGTTCAATGCGTAAATATTATTCAGTTACTTTATAAGCTATATAAGTGACTATGATTACGTATTGATAATTAAAAATTTTTTATTTCAAATTTAATTTTTTATATTTATTTATTTAAGAAAGGTAAAAAAAGATCATTTATAAATTCTAAAAGCTATATGAAATATTGTCCCCTAACTTTCGAAGATGTCTTTCAACACTACCAATCTCAATTCAATAGGTTCTTTGGACAATTAAATTTAAATGTTATAGGCTGTGTTCGCTTTGGCGCTTACAGCGCTTGTGAGCATCAATTGTCTTTGTTTAATATTTAATAAACAATAAATATGAAACGATGCTTAAAGCGTTGTAAACGCCAAAGTGAACACAGTCATATAATGTATATAGAAAACGCAATCTTTTTAAATGCAAATTTTTATATAAAATGATCTAGTTGCATAAGTTAATGATCTTTTCTTTTCAGTTGTAGCAATATAATGAGCTTGATTTAAATATGAACTAAGAAATGGAACACATAGAGAAATGGAATAGATATTAACATGAAAGAATTAAAATTAAAAGCTGATTATTAAAATGTCACAAACACATATAAAATCCTACTGAGCCGGATGATTCATATTTCTGCGAGGACACAGCGCGACGGCAATAATGTTGCGTATGATGCGTATATACGCAATAAAGAAGGAAATTAATCCAGTTCCAAGTACGATCCACTGCACACGCGCTCGACACCCCTGTAATTGATTACAAGAGAACAGGCAATGTGCGTACACATCAGTTGTCACACCCCCAAACGGGCTTGGCGACAACAGGTCAGTTTATCTCCGCACAGCAATAGTAAATAGCGACACGACAATATCGCGTCATGAAATTTCATTGACACGCAAGAGATAATAAATTGCTTTATAGCATTCCACACGAACATATATAACGATATAGTATAAAAAAAGGTAAAAGTGTATCGTATGTCATAGACGTGACTAAAATGTATGACTTATATAATGTTAAATTGATTGATTATTATTAATTAATTGCCCAGCAAAAACGAGAATGGATTAAAATGGATTGAAATTTTTTTCTATCCGAACGTATTTTAAATAGCGAATACTTTTTTGAATTTAATTAGATTCAATTGGATGCAATTGGATTGAAAAACTGCATTCCTATTCAAAATTTTGGATTGAACAGTATTCACAATGTGTGTGTTGTGCACAGAAAAAGCTAATATTATTTTTAGATTGAAAGGCATAGAGATATGCTCCATGCAATTCCTATAAATGAATAAAAATACATTCAGAATTGAAAAGTATTCATTTTAACATTCGTAAATCAATATTTCTGAAAATCTGAATTTCCATTTCAATCCATTCAATTCTCGTTTGCTGGATGTTAAATTGATCACGATACAAACGATTTATATATTGATATCGTTTCTTAATCTCATTTAGAAAATGCGTTGAAATACTTCGTTAATAAATTGAATTAGAATGCATTAACAAGTTTTCATTGTTAAATGGATATATTCAACGTTCGTATTCATGCAACTTGTGAATGTCAGTGTTTGAGGATATGCTCTACCGACATTTTCCGTTCACAAATATTGCCTGTTCGAATAGCTTCTTGGACCGACGTTCAAACGAAGGAGATCAAAATTAACTCGGCTGTGTTTGCGCCACATACGCACGTCGTCACGTACCGGATATTAATTCGTATCCTGTCGCTATCAATTTCCTCTAGTGTTTGTCAATTATCAAATTTCTTTACCACAACCGCCGGATCGTGTCGAGTGGCGCTTGTGAAAATATTTGGCGAATCAATTAATTTATTTTGACCTAGAACTCGATCTGGAAAAGTTTTATCCTTGCTAAACCGTAATTAATGTTTCAATTATAATTATAAATAAATATATACAATATATATATATCAAATTACATTGTACAAATTATAATTGAAAATATATATCAAATATAAATCGATTATATGTATATAAAAATGGGATAGTTTTACGAATAATTATCTTCGAGATTCAAGTCTGAATGTCTTTGTTCCATTTCGTTCCAGAAATATATTACAAGATTGTCTTTAATAAATGTTTGATGGCAGATGAAATGAATGTGGCTCGATAATATTTTAATAGCTTACCCGAATGTCCACCAAATGTCGAAGCACATCACATTTAGCCAGAAGAAGCTTGCCAAAAACGAGAAGTGGATGATGAAAGCTGAAACAGTCGAATAAACAGCTATTACTCATGCATTAAAATACCGATTATGGATCTACTCTTGAAATAACAGGTTTATTTCATTATAAATTTATTGACAGTTAAAAATCGTAAAAACCTTGAAAATAATATATGTTATTAAATAAAAACTATTTCAATTTCAATTTAAATGTTACGTCAAAATCACGACACAAAAATTTTCTAATTTTCAAATTTTCAATTTTGAAAGGAATAAAGATAGTTATTCAATGAACTTTCAAATTAATTTTCTGCATCCAGATTTAAATTTTACTCATTATTCATTTCATTGTTTTAATAACTTTATTCCATATTATTATTATATATAATATATAATTATTAGATAAAATATTATATATTATATATAATATTTTTATATAATAATATTAGAGAGGGAGAGAACAATTGACGTGCGAATATATACGGTAAAATACAATAGATGTGTATGCTGTATTTATTGTATTATTATATGCTGTACCAAATGCGATGCAGGCGGAATTCGATATTACGGCCTGATGAATTAGTTGAATTATTACGAGAGATGTGTACGCGACGAACAACGAGCCGACGTATCCGCGCAGCGTGTAGCCATGCATGTTCCAAAGTTCCGGCAGTATGGAATACACCACGAATGTTGCCAATAAAAACGGCAAGGATATTATCAGACCCACGACAGGTATTCTTTTATTTTCTTCCAAGACGTCTTCAGCCTCACGGTCGAAGCAAATAGTTACATCAAATTTCTTATCATTTTGCCAGACCGCAAGGCAGTATGATGTAACGATAAATTCGTTGATATTTGGTTGATATAAAGAGCCATTGCTAAGAAATAAATAATCGTCACTTTGTCTAATTTCAGGTTCAAGCACATAACGTTGATACTGGCACGGATCATGAATAGTCAGAGGAAAAATTTGATCCAACTTTTTACCAATTGGTATTCTTTTCGAATCGTTTATCACATACTCGTATACATCGGGAAAGGGATAATTAGATTGCCCAACAACGCACTCTTCTTTAATAGTATCATTAATTTGTGTTATTTTTAGACGTTTGCCGAAAGGACAACAAAGCGGAATGCATGTAATGTTCTCACACATCTGGTAAGGAATAATATTTTTCTCATCTTGATAGAACTTTTCAGAAAGCTCGTATAATGTTAAATTGCTTGTATCTTCAACTTGCGTCAAATTTCCATTGTATAATGTGAAGTTGTTCTCATCATCGGCCTTTGTAGAATTCGCGCCAAGTTCCATTAATATTTGATTGCCGCCCTCGTGATTCTTCACGGATCGCTGTGCATGAAACGCATACTGCACCGAATCATTATCTTCATGGTTGTCATTTGTGGAGTTAGCGCGAAACTCATACTGCTCGTCATTTTTGGTGAAATTTTTATGTAGATTATATCGTATCAACTTTACATCGTCGTTTGTCGTCGTGAAATTTCTCCAAGACTCGGAAGAGGAGGTGACAAATAAAAGCGTGTAACACCAAAGCGCAAGATTTTGTCGACGCATCGTCGACACGTTGAATTTACTGAACCGTCTTGGTTTTCTCTTCAAACAACTTCGTAGTCAGATATCGAACAACCGCAAGATATCGCAAACTGCGGAAACGAAGATACGCATGATATCGTCAGTCTGTGTAGATTTAGCCGCGACTGCGACGCTTTTGTCTGAAGGACGAACGTGTATCGCAGCAAACGTACAAGTGCATGCCACAAGAAAACGATAAAAAAGAAGACACCTCGTTAAAACAGATCCTGTTTCGGCTAAAAATGATAGAACAAGGAAAGACTTCTTAAAAGTGAGTCTTATAGTTTGTTTTTCGGAGAATATGGAGAATGTATGGCATGACGTTGCATTTGTTTATTTGTTTTTAAGAGCTTTTAGCATTTTCTCAGGTTTAAGACGAGCTTCCGGTTCGCCTCGCAACAACCAAGATAAATTATTACAATTGATGTCTAAGAAAACTTTATTTTACACTTTATTTTTCAATGCGTAGTTCGATTTAAAAAAATATCTTTAAAGATTTTAAGATAATTTCTAAACTAATTAGATGCTTGGACTAATTAGATCAATTGAGCTAAACGTTATATTTTCAGCATATTATATAAATTTCAAATTTTTAAGTATCGAAAAGTTCTATATTAAGTCAGTGAAATATACATTCTGTTAGTTGAATGAAAGAAGCAAGTTACATTAAATACAAGGCAAATGTACAAGGCAAGCATAGAAGCAAAATATAGAAAATAACTTTTAGTTGTATAATTAATTATATAATCTAAAAAAATGAATAAATTAATTTCTTGTATATCACTGAAGCAGAATATTGATTTTCTTATTCGTTGCATAATAAAACAATTTATGCATATACATGTATAGTGAACTGTAAATATTATAACAAATTTTTAAATATCGATATTTACAAGAAAAGCAGAGATATTGCGAGAGCATTTAGAAAGTTGTCATGTATTCGTGTGTTAAACAGATATCTTATTAATTCGTAAGATTTCTAAAACCACGTTCCATCCGGTCTGACGTGGTCTCTACAGAAGTTATGCTATGCATAACATATGATATGAATACACACACACACACACACACGCGCGCGCGCGCGCGCGCGCGTGTGTGTGTGTGTATGTACAAACAATTCATAAAGAAATTATCATATTTCGAAACTGATAACAGTGACGTTTCCTGTAGTTAGAAATTAATTCCACCGCTCAATAATTGCAAGTTAACATTAATCTTCTTTATGTATAACACGAGTTAATAGAAGTCGCATCATTCTATAGATATACCGATTGTGATGCAGATGTCGTTTGGGATTTGTTCCTGTGGTGTCAGTTGCAACACCCCCAATATGCTGTACGCCATCGCTAGGCAACCGATGTATCCGCGTAATGTCAGACCATGCAGATTCCTTAGCTCGGGCAGTAACCAGTAGATAACATATGTGATGACCAGGAACGGGACGGATGCGAGCATCCCGTAGGAATATATGATCCCGTCATCGTCTTCGATCGCTTCATCGCAGAAGAATACCATATATTCCGGATACTCATAACTTTCCACCCGCGCTAGGCAGTACTGATAATAGTCGAGGAGACGTTCCTCCGGTTCTTCAGACAGAGGTAGTATTATGGAGCCATTAGACAGTAGATACCATTCGTCGTCCTTGTATACACGCGGATTCAAAGAATATCGTTTCATACCAACACATGGATTCCATATTATAAAATCAAAATATTTATCACTTGCAGTGACATTCGCCGATATAAGATCCATTTCGTAGATCACTGGCAATTGTACCGCTTCCGTCCCGTTCATGGTGGCCTCCACGCAATTGTCTCCGTTGAGGAAAGTGCCGACACGACAGCATAACGACATGCGGGGCTTCCCGGAGCTGTCACCATCGATGCCAATCGTTTTCTAGGAGTAAAGAGCCAGAGGAAACGAAGACAAATAATATTAATTCACGATTGGACATGAGCAAAGAGGAACCAAATGCCATTTTTTAGATTTTTCTTATTGAAAGTATTATATAGTCGATGTTGCGAGTTATGCATAATACAATCAATTAACAAAATTATTTTATTTTTAGATCCACACATGCTACTGTTTTTTATTACTGTAATGAGAATTTTTCTCATTACTATCTGAATATTACTCAACTTTTTGATGTTGATTCCTTTCTGCGTATTACATCCAATTACAGTTAATAGAGAACATAATTAAGTCCAAGCCACTATGTGAATTAATCAATCAGAGATGAACAAATTACTGTAATTCATTAGCAGATTAATATTTAAGTAACTTCTGATCTATAAATGTATAAATGTTCCACATATTTCATCTAGATTATTTGCATTTACACATTTAATCAAATTAATTCGCAAGTTCTTTTGAAAATCTTGATTAATTACGGCACACAAACAATTAGTAATCATCTCTGATCATTATTTCACGAATACTTGAATACTATATTATTTAAAAATTTATTATCAGTCATCATAATCAGCATTAAATATCGTTAAGGTAAGCAAAGTATTATAATACGCGTTAGCAAAGCGACGAATTAATATCTCATCGAAATTCCAAAGTACAACATAATATGCAATCAAACTTGGAATTATCTCTATCTCCAAATAAACATGAGGGACGATAAAATTTTCCTTCCATTTTGATTCCTCTGGCTCTTGCTTTACCTGATCGCTTTCGAAAGTGGCAGCCGCGATCAAGACCGCGTGAAATGCGATGAACAGGGCTGTTCTCAGATGCCGTTTCATTATGTACTAATTTAATGAGGTTGCTAAACAGCAACTGAATAATTATCGTCACCGCCTCTCAATGTTATCACCGTGCGGAAGCTTACTCACAAAAGTGCCACAAGAAATGAAACGGAAGAGAGAAAGAGAAAGATAAAAAACACGATGACTCTCTGAAGAAATATGGTAAGTTTTCTCTCTTTGTCCCATAAAATGATAATAAAATATAGCCAATCATATCTCTTATTACATTAACCTTATTATATCTCGCTGTGTTCAGTGCGTGAATTGTTGAACCAATCGAGTGAAAATGATAAAGAAGGGTGTGAACTTTAATCAGTGTTTAAGATATCGTGTGGTTACAACACATCCTTGGTTACATGAGATATAGTTATTTACAAAAAGCATACTATTCACAGATATATGTTACAAATGTATAAATGATAAACAGTTACATAAGTAAATATATTACAAATATAATTTGTAACATATTTAAATATTATCCCCATATTACTAATATAATTATATTCTGCATATTAAGATAATAAAATTTTATTTATTTAATTATTGCTACTTTATAGTTATGATTTTAAGCAAAAAGATTAATGAGATGTTAACTGATAACTAAAATATACAAATTTGCATTTAAATGTATATAGCTCTCATAAAATGTACACCATCTTATCACATAAATATGTAAATGATGATCTCAAAGTATCTACATAAGCGACATATTTGTACGATTAAATTACTTGATAGTATTAAAATTAATATTATAGTACAAACACTCGATTATCCAATGTTATTATTAAATAATATCCAATATTATTTGTTAAATAAGCAATTGTTTATGTGAAAAATATTTTTACCTGCTATGTTACAAAAATATTTAATTATTGTATATTGCGAATACTATTCTAAAGATCAATAATTCAAATGACTGAAAAGGGATGTATATTTAAATAAGTTATTATCAATTGAGTTGATAATGATGTATTGACTTATGCAATAAAATTTATCGGAGAGATTGAAATAAACGCGAGCGGTGGTAAAATTATTGCAAGATTTCTTTCTTCTTTCTTCTTAAGCAAATCGAAACATAAAAAATTCATCCGAATTCAAATATAGCACTGTTATCACTAACGATTGCGTTGACTTTCAATTATCTCGATGGATTCGATAAAATTAGCACTATGTTTCCGTTTTGCCGCGACTTTTCCTGGCGACGGATGAAGTAGGAGAAGAGCGCACGAGAAATGTGTACACTCGCGCGAGTAACCGGACGAGACTACCAGACAACGAGCCGACTACGTTAGACAAGCAGCCTACCTGCTGCGAAGTCATGTATATAGGGCGGTTCGAAAAAAAAGATTCATTGACAAATCAGTACAGTCTACAGATAGTAGCTTGACCAATCCAGTAGCAATGTAAATTTAGAAGCTTAAACATTTAGATACTTTACGCTCCTCAATGGAGAACCATTACATTTTCGGCAGGGTTACGAAAACTGAGAATAGATTTACAAATGATTAGACGACGAGCAACAAAAATTTCAATTTGTACCAAGTGCTATTTTATATACAGCCGAAAGATTTATCTCAAGAAGCTATTAATCGATAGTACAGGCGTAGAAAAAAATTTTACTTCCTGTGATTCTCACAGCTAATATTTTATCGATCTTATCACCCTAAAGTACAAAAGAAAAATAAGTGATTGAAAATCCAAAGATAATATAATTATATTTTACCGTTATTCATGTATTCTTTTATCCCACCCTATAAGCAATGATGCTTGATCAATGTGAAGATATACAACACGCAAAAAACCGGTTTGTATTTATCGTCCGTATCTCACATCGTACTCAGTGGAAAGATCATTAACATTTATTTTACGGGAAATCGAAGCTAATCATGGCTAGATAGGCGCCAACAGATCCTTAGTTCAGATCTGATCCCGACTTTCCTCATTGAAAGAATTTCCCCTTTTCAATCATATTTTCCTCAAAATAACATGGATTAAATTCAGGAAATGTAGTATATGATTCTTACATCATCACTAATCACAGAGATATCGGAATCGCGCGTGCAGAAAAAAGCATGCTGATTCATACGACTTATGCTTCATATTGATGGTGAATACAATGTTATACTTATTTATACGTAATAAAATATGTACATGTGTTTATTAGTGTAATTATAAAGTAAAGCAACTAATCTCTACAAATCTTATGAATTTGTAATCATCATTTTTATAAATCTATAAAAAATATTTAATATAAAGTCTCCTTCTTTTGTTTAAATGTTTATTAAAGAGGAAAAATCTTTTATGTAAATCTATATTTCTAAATCTATATTTCTAAATTCTAAATCTATATTTTTTCTTTATACATATACTTTATGTGTATATCATATTTATATTATATAGTATATATTTTTTTTATTATATATTTTTATTTATTTTCTATATATTTCTTATTTTTAATTTTCTTCTTTTCTGTTTTATCGATTAATATACAAGTTAATCAACTCATTGATGACTAAGCATCCAACTTCGCGACCATAAATATAAATTCGTGATGTATCTTTTTCGCATTGACAATGATAATTTTATTCATGATAATTATTTTTAAAAGCAGTATGAATAAAAATCTAAATATAAAAAGTTAAAATAGTATAAGAAATTTAAAAATATCTTTTTTTTTTATAATATTAAGTTTTATTATTATAATTAATATTCAATATTAATATTCAATATTAAAAAATTAATATTGAATATTAATATCGATTATTCTCGCTCAAAAATGATCAGACATTTTTTAAAAAGCACTATAATAAATTTACTCGTTAGTTGCTAGCATTAATAATGCTCTCCTGGAAATAATAATTAACTCCATAAGCAGAATGTTAATAATTATTACATTATAGTAATTATTTCATTAACGCATAGTGTAATCTATTTTATTATTCGCATTCGTATAGATTCTCTCGTGAGATAATATTCCCATGATTATCATTTCGACGAAAAAATAAGGTAACGCGAAATTAAATGTAGAGAGATTTGTGATTTAAACATTGACATACATTGACTTTGTCGAGATTATCATTTTAATTATTTTTCGCATACAGTAAGATGTGATCATCAGTCTTTCTTACGTTCCATACAAAGTAATAATGTCACATAATAATTTTCCAACTCTACTAAAATCGTAACAAGTTTTCCGTCACGATTACAGAAAAATATCTGCGGACGGCTCAACTTATGAGTGTTGATTGTTAGAAATAACGAATAAGTATTACATAAAGAGACTGCTTACCTGTGCTGAAGCATAACACACGTATTGGAGACATGTAAATATAGTTAGCCAAGATCAGGAAGACATAGGCGATAATTAAGCAGATGACATAACACATGAGCGTCTTGCCGTAGAGGTTTCTCAACTCTGGAGTAATTGCGTACACCAAGAAAGTGGCAATGAGGAATGGAATGGACACTATGATGCCCACGTGATAATGAAAATCTTTTGCTTCCTCTTCCGACGTATAGCAAACCAAGACGCCAATTCGATCGACGGTCATCTTCCAATCAATGCAATAATTCCAGAACGGAGAGATCTTCCCAGTAGTATCTACAAAACTGCCATTCGCCTGGAGAATAATCTGTTCGTCACTGTCGTCATCGGGATTGAGAGTGTAATATTTCTGACCAGGAGGACAGACGTTATTCTGCACCAAGTAGAAATGATTCTTCAGATTTTCAATGTGTTGAATCTCCTTGGTCATTTGCTTCCTCGATAGACGCAAATGTGGCATCTCGGTTATCAGCTCCGTATCGTTCCGAGGCATTTTCTGGCATATCTCGGAATTGTTCGATTTATTGCGGAGAACCTCATCATCTCGGCAGCATTTCCTGATACAACTGCGTAATCTGCAAATGCAACCATAAGTGACATTGCCGTCAGTCCAGCGCAGTTCGGCCGGATAGACGATGCCATCGTAGAAAAAGCTGCCGTTTTCCAAAAGTCGCGACGCCGCAACGCCGTCAACGCTGCTCTCCAAGCTGAGGATCACGCTGAACGATGGCGAACAACGCGGATCGTTGATCAGTCCATCAGCAGCATCGCCGGTATCATCGGCTATCAACAGACCACATGCAGCGAGGAGGACCGCCAAATTAAAACTTACGGAGCGGCCACCCATCGCGACAAGGGCGTTGAAGAGCGAAAACTATCGGCCACAACCCGCGCGATCATCTCGGTAGCTCCGCTTCGCGCTCGGCGCTCGGCGCCCAGCATATCTGCGTCGGAGAATGCGCACCACGACGAAGCGTCGCGACGCTTCTCGCTCATGCACCCACGATTAAAGATTTCTTTGCTTAAGAGATCATTCTCGAAGGATCGTGTCTATAACTACTTATTCCATATTGTTAAGTGGAAAGCGCCGCTTATTACATTTAACCTGGATTAATTGCGTCCATTTTATCTTCTATTTCTTAAATTTATATTTCGTAAGAATCTGAGCTCCTTTGACAAAAAACAAAAAAAACTTTATTTATAAATATTTCATTGAAAGACAAATTGTATATATATATGTGACTATATATATTCGAAATTTGTTTGGCCTTGGAGACTAATGTCCATATTCATAGTCAGGCCTTATAAAGCTTCCTTAAATTAATTATCTTCAGATATCCTACGAATTATTTCATTGACTGAGCATCTAAAGATAATAAATTTAAGGAAGTCTTAAGTACAAAGTCTGACTATGAAGACAGATATAAAATACTTATTCCAGCTTGTTCTGTAATATATGAAACTGTATCACTCATTTGACCGATCTAACTTTTAACCCTAATAGAATTAGAGCTGAATTTGAATTTATCGTCAAATTTATGAATAGTTTATTCTAGAGTTAATGATAGGGTTAATGATAAAAATTTGATACTTCAAATCCTCCTTAATTTTAAGATTTTTTAATTTCCTTGTCGCCACATTGTTAATCAATATAATCTTAAGAATTACGGCTACTTATAAATTGCGAACGTATGATATAAGTATATAGTATAAATCGAATATATTTATTCATGGAACACATTCTTTATCTATAGAAGAAACAAAGGAAAAATTATAATTATCCAATAATATCGTATCGAATGTCTATAGTCTACCTCTCGAATTATATCCAAAAGTAAAAATCTGATAAAAACATCACGGACTTTTCTTCCTCCAAACAATTCGAATGTGCGCTGCCATTCTATTTCAATAGCGGTGCCATCTACACGCAAAGTGTCGAAACTTAATTTGTTCTTAATTTATCACCAATCGATATATCATCTATGTTGATTTCGACATTGTCAACTGTTGATATTTTATCAATCTAATTTGACATGATTTCATTGTTTTTACACGCCT
>Ga0157364_1005328_pt1 | contig 13073 bp, 7 predicted proteins | sample AttsexASBM2_FD_111476 | JGI IMG/M metagenome (GOLD analysis project Ga0157364, IMG submission 111476) | Fungus gardens microbial communities from leaf cutter ant in Ribeirão Preto, State of São Paulo, Brazil - Atta sexdens ASBM2 | ecosystem: Host-associated > Fungi > Mycelium > Unclassified ... | reverse complement strand
TATATAAAATTTTATATTATTTTTTTTTTTTATTAGTAATTATGTATAATTTTATAAAAAAAATTTATACGCGCACTTAAAAAAATATAATATAAATAAAATATATATATATATATATATATATATATATATATATATATATAAATTTTCGTTGCATATATAAAATATAATATTGTTTAACAAAGAAAGAAATGAAGAAGAAAATAAAAGACTAGATGTGTTAACAATTACGTTTAACTTGCTGATAAAACAAATTTGCTTATAGTCCTTCATTTACTTCTTCTCTCTTTCCTTCCTTTAGACGGCATATAACGAAATATAAACATCTTTTTATTTGGATTTTCATTTTCACAAGAGAAATGCGGTACCTATCACGATGTATTACAAAATTATAATGAATTTACTTTTTATTTAATCGTATCACGAGAAAATATTTTTTCATTAAAAATTCCTTATAACATATGCAGTACTAATTAATAATTTCTCGTTTGATAGGAAAATTTTTCCATTAAGCTATCCAACACCTTCCAAAGACAAAAAGAGAGAAAAAGAGACTTATATATTTACAATAGCATGTTTATAATCGCATGCACATATAAATATCTATATTTAAATTTGTTTCTTAAATTTTGATGTTTTAGAGCGTCTGAGACAACTTAATAATAAAATCATTATGTATTAAGCAAAAATTCAATTCTCGATTCTATTATTCCGTTATGAGAAACTTGAAATGAAAAAGTATATTACAGTACAACGATAGCCTGATGGTAATATATTCCCGCAAAAAATCCAAATAGAAAGAAAGAAATAAAAAAAATAGGTGTTTAGGTTCGAAGTAGACACTTAATCCTATCCTAATCTAATATAATCTAACCTACAAAATTATAAAGAAATAAAAATTGCATCATTGATTGAAAATATTAAAAACAACATTACTCAATGATGCAATTAATTGACCGCAGGTTAATATCTAAATCTGAATAAAGTTTCCACTTCGAGAACCTGAATACCTATCCTTTTAAAAAGGCCGACATCCGCCGCAGTATCACTTCTAATCCTATAGCCAAGTCAGCACGTTCTCCGGCTTGGTCGTGTTAGGATTTATGAGTGACTGCACGTCGTCCAAAATATCGGTGCTGAACTCCTCGTTCAGCTGAAACAATAACAATTGTCGATACAAAAGACCGCATTCAAAGGGTTTTAACAACAGGCTTGCAACAATCGTCACCATGTAAAATGACCTACCTGAAGTGACGGCAGGAGATCATCTGTCGAATCGATATTGTCACTCAAGGTTGAGAGATCCGGCGTGTCCATCGGCGCACCTCCGTCTGTAAAAGAATTCATCGAATTCAAAGTATGACTAAACAAAATGTGATATTATGGCAAATACGTACTTATGTATTTATGGCTTCGGTATAATCGTTTCGTAAGATCATTCAACGCACAGTGCCTTTCTGCAATCGGAACAATCGCGCAAAACAATTATTCATAAATCGAAAATTGACTTAATGGCACAGCAAAGCAAGCGAATAAATATTCTTTTTAGCCTAATCTTATAAGCGTGATGGCGATGGATTTTGAAAATGCTGCGTAAAAAGGCTTTATATTCCGAAAAAATTGTGAATTTCGAACGGGCCGCTCTTACCGCTCGTGCCGTCCATGTTTTCGTCTATGTTGAGGAAATCGTCGGAAGCCTGAGGCAGTGAATATGCAGAACCGAGTCCCAAACCACTGTCGGCGCTCTCCTGGCGTGCATGCTCGTTAATGCCTGACAAAAATGGATCCATGACGGCGTCCGTGGTGCTCTGTCGCAGCATCATTTCTTGCTGCTGCAACGAGAAAAGATGCATGAATATCAAAAATGGTTATTACAAATATCACGCGATCAAGTCTCCAGATTAAAGGACGACTCACAATGCCAACCTGGCGCATAATTTCCTGTTGTCGCTGTTTCAAACGTTCACGTTCCAGCTGCAACGATTGAAGACGAATCTTCTGCTTCTGGCAGGCCTGTAGATTCTGGTTGCTTTGGATGCCGGTAGGTTGTTGAAGTTGCCAGTTTTGTGGCAGCATCGCGCCGGACGCCGGAGTTCTTTGGAGATGCGATGCTGAAGGAACGATATCTTATATGAATATACGATAAGAAATGAGGATTAGTCAATAATATAAAAATATGTTGATAAACGTGAATCGCATCGTCGAGAAAGGTTCCTCGCCAAGTGATATAAATCTTGCGACCTATTTTAATTTTCGTCAAACTTTAATAATATTTAAAGCCATTACACTCCGATTTCTATCTCAGAAATTCTCAAGTTTTAGACCAGAATTTCCAGAATTTAATGAATTACATTCAAATTCGGCATATTTATTAAAATAAATTAGATGAGAATAAATTCTAAGCTCCAGATGAAAGTCAGAAAATTCTCAAAAACTTGGAAAATGCGGAAGCGGAAAATTTTGAACCAATTTGGTTCAATGATTAAATAGTGAGCATCGAGAACTTCTTTAATTCTTAAAATTAATATTTAGATTCGGGATAGCATCTCCATTGTAGTCTATACGTTGCTTAATCTGTAGGATTTGGGAAAAGTAAGAATTCAATTCAACTTACGGATTCGCGGATCGAACCAGGAAGTGGTGCGAGTCTGGTGATTGATGAAATAGATCTCGCCCTCGGCTGTACGCGCCTGTTCCCATCCATCGGGCAATGGACCGAGCGCATTGGATTTGCTGCTCTCGACTGCCGCGGCTACTGCGGCCACGCTTGCGGCAGCGGCCGTTTTCCGCGGATCTTCCCATGTCGTGGTGCGTGTCAGGTGACTGCAAAAAGAAGTAGACGTTAGCGGGATAATACGTAAACGGACAATGTCTGAAATTTTAAAGGAGATTTATAGAAAGATTCTGGATCCTTCAAACCGATTTTCGTAGAGCAACAACAAGGACCTACATTCTAAATGAGACCCTCAGATTTTAAATAAACATTTTTTTTTCAAATTAAATTTAGTAATCATCGTTCCATCACAGTTTGCTTAGTCTCTCCGATACATTTCGTCAACAAAACAATAGGAGTAAACAAACGAATAGATAAATGTTCGATAAACAAATATATTGTAGATTTTCATTTTTGAAAGACTAGCTTAATAAATTATCTATAAAAAGATAGACTAAAACATTGAAACAAACAAGATTGTATAGATTAGAAAGCTTCGTCATCCAAAACAACAGAATATATTGAATATATACATATCTCATTAATGTATAATTTATGATTATGATAACACTACGGAAAAAAAGCGTCATTTTTATATAATTTATTCTAAGAGTTCAACATTTTTCTTACATAATTTTTGTCTGTTAAAACTAACGATATAAAATTAACGTAAGGCAAAACAATCGCGGTCTAGGTAAAAATACATTTATTCAGCGAATTGTGCCTCCATCAGGATTGTGCGAAATTTGACTTCCGTTCGATGTCACATCGAACACTTTAATGCTTGCTTAAGCCGCTCGATCCGCGGAAACTGAATACGCGGTGCGGCGCGTACAGTTATCCACATATAGTAGGCGCGTGCTAAAAATACTCCCATTCAAAAGACCGAAGCGAAGCGACGAGGCGACGTGGGTTAGAGCGTAGGTTTTAACGCCTGAAATAAAGCCGATCTCTTAATCTTGCCGATCTTTTGTTATAGAGAATATTCGCGAACGTTGTACATGCTCTGGGTTAATTAAAAGTAAGGAGATTAGCCTTTTACATGTTTCGCAGAGTTGACTAGGTTTTCAAATGTTGAATGGCAAATAATACCATATCCGCGATTAAAGGAATAATTGTTTTTATTTGTATAAAGTTTATTGCAAAAATAGGACATGTATATTAGAAATAAATATTATATTCTGTTACATAAACTTGATTGTTATTGAAAAGTAAAGAAGTTTGTTATCTAATAACCATTCATGCAGTATACATATCGCGTATCTTTAAATCAACAGATACTTTAAAGCGACCTCGATTTGAGTAACTGAATGACTTACTTAGCTTCCAGATTGTTATTTGATAACTTATCATTCGAGTCCTAATCAAATAAGTCTTTGTGTATTTTTTATTTCCTAATTTTGTGTCATATTCATCTTGTTCATTTAAATAGAGTAGATAGTGTTTTTATTCTACTGAACTTTGAGATTAAGTGAACGTGAACGGTATAACTTATTTATCAAGTAGGTACAATACTTCTCGTCGCCACAACGATGGATTTGCCGTGTCGTAGTTCGGCTTCGGACAACGGCAAAGGAACGGGAGGAAGTCTGTTTTGCACAGCACGCGCGTGTGACGTCATTGCGCGATTATATTTCTGCATCTACACGTCGGGCCACAGACGTACCTGGCATGACGCGTACCTGCCTTGCAACGGGCACGCGTTTGTAAACACGCCGACCCAACACGCTCGTTCAGGTCAATTTATTAATCAGATCGAAGCTATTTGGACGGTACAGTTTATAATTAGCATTACTTTTAGGATAAACAAGATCGAAGTTGGAATAAAAATTTACTTAAGTAAAAATTTACTCCAATAAAATGTGGCTCTTATATAGTTCGAATCATTTTCCATTCATAGTCCATTTTTATTTTTTTATAAAAATATATTTCCCATATTTTATAAAATAAATGCAATTTCTTTCCTCCCTTCTCTTTCCTCTGCTTCAATATAAAACATAATGTTCTGTTGATAATATATCGAATTTGACATTTCGAATTTGGTCAGTCCGCGATTACGCATACTCGCGTTTGTACCATTACTCTGGAAAATTAAAAACATATAGGGAATAACGAAACACCCTATATAACGGCGCAATTGCGCTTCGCACCCTAATCGCGCGCTCTATGTGCGTGGTTCTCTATCGCTTTTCGCCGCTCTCGGTTGGCCGTTGTCCAATAAGAAAGAAGCGGAATTACGCCGCGCCGCCCCTCCGCAGTTGTTACGGGCCGCGAGGAGCACCGCAGAGGGGATAAGAGCGGCAGCAGGGGGAGGAGGGAGGGAGGGAGGGGCATTGAGAGAGCCGAGAGAGCTGAGAGAGCGCTAGCAAGCGCTAGCGCGGTGGAGAATTATAAGAGTTCTGTTGTGCACGCGCGCGCGTACGGCATACGGACTCTACGCGGTGTATTTTTACTCCGGACATCACGGCGCCGGACAACTCGTAAATAGACACTCTCGTATCGACGCTCACCGTTGCTCTCTGCTCTCCTTCGCCGGTTCCGTCGGCTCTCACCGACTCCTTGCATCCTGCTGTTTTCCCATCCCTCTCGCCCTTACCGTTAAGACTCATGGCTCTCGTCCTTTTTACCCTCTCACGTCGCATTCGAATCGGTCCAAAGATCTGAGGTTCCAACGTTCTACGAACGATACGGTTCCGTTCTCACAACAGTTTTGCGTGCGCCCAATGAAATCAGGTATCCAATGTTTGAGATGTTCTTCTTTATATGTTAGACGATCCCAGGTACATCTGTTTAAATACTTGTACACCATAAAATTCACAATTTTCTGCACAAAAGGTGATGCGAATCTCAAACGTCAACAATCTCATAAATCTAGAAAGAAAGCACAAGTAGCACACAGCGCTTACAAAGCGTTAACAAAGCGTTAAAAAAGCATATATAATCGCTTTTTTAGCACTGCTGTGCTACTTAGGAGCTTACTCCAGGGATTTCACAAATTATTAAAATAACTGAATTTCACTGCCAATCACTTTTAAAAAAATTTCAGGAAATAAATAATCAATTACAAATTTATCTCAAATAAATCTTAATCACACGTCGAATTTTGCATTTAGATTTTTATTTGAGCAACGTTAAAAGGAAACGAATTAAATATAAGCGGATTACGCGCGAATAAGAAACTATGGAGTTGATATCTCATGAAAAGAGATTATCTATATCAAAATACGAATTATATTGACATTAATTAGTTTCGGACAATTTAATCTTCAAACGATAAATTAATTAAATTTATTTTGAAGGCAACATAAGATAAATACTTGCAAGATACGTTGAAATATCAAATAATTTGTATATTGAAAATATCAAATAATCAACGTGTCTAATTTGTATGTATTTATGTAAAATTGTCCATGTTTGAAGAATTTAATTTATGATCCTCTTTTTAAAAAAAAATTACTATAAAAATATTTTCGCAAGTTATTTACGCAAAATTAAAATAAATTCTGAAAATTCGAAAATAAAACAATCTCTTAAGAGAAATATCTTCTTATACATTAAAAAAATATTTGAATAATTTCAATCTGATACTTAAAATTCCAAGCTAATTTTCAGAAAGAAAAGAACTTATGAGAAATTTTTTACAAATAAAATATTATAATTATATGGAAGAGACGTAAACCGTAACATACAAATCAGTGAGATTCATTTCATATAGGATACAAGATTAAGATTAACGGAACAACATTCGCGATGCGATTAAGATGTCACATGCGATATATTTATGATTCTACTGACAAGCACTAGCGGTACGTAAAATTTAGCGATAAAAGCATTTCGACGCCATCCGGATTCATACTACGAATAACTATTTCCCGTTTCTCTACACGTGAAATCGCTGACGTCGCGGCCTTATGTTCGCGAAAATGAGTAACGCGTGTTGGAACATAACGCTTTCAGTTAATGGGATCCTTATGGGAGGATGATAATAAATGATCTGCACGTGAACCACGAACTAAGTATTTGCTTGATTAGTGTTATAATGAAAGTATTTCTTACAGCCGCAATATATTTGTGACATTTCTATATCATCCTATTATATAGTCAATTTCTCCAATTTTTCAAAAATGTCATTATAGATTTTAATAAACAATCTTTTATTAAAAAATACTGATTATTATATATTCCAATTCAGGATTGCCACAGAAAATGAATTTTAAAATTCCCTGATTTTTCCAGATAAAAATGGAAAATTTTCCATTGAAGTGATGAGTAATATAAAATATGTAATATAAATTTTTACATTTAGACTCAAGAATTGTAGGAAAGCTAGTCTAACTAAAAAAGAAAGTTAAAAACAACGGAGAAAAACTTAGTATAATTTTGGTTGCAAATTAAAAAAATTAATTAATTTTGGAAAAAAGAATGCAGTTATGACGAAAAAGAGGGATTAAATAAAAATACTGAATAAAATATAAATTTTAATTATTTTATTAAAATCGTTTAAAGTGCACAAGTTTTAAACGTATTTGATAAGGCTGCATTTTCATGCTGACATTTGATGCTTGATTCTAGCAAACAGGTCACGTGATCAAAATTGACGAATACCAAGCATCAATTTTGATCACATGACCTGTTTTGATGCTGAAAATGAGCGTCAAGCGTCAGTATAAAAAAGCATCCTAAACGTCAGATATAATATTTAAAAAATTATAACAATTATTTGGAATAGAAGCAGTTTCAGAGAATTGTGAGCAAATTTCGAAATTCCAGACTTTTTTACATTTTTCCCTGACTTTTCTCGGTTTCCATGACCAATTTCAATTTCCCTGAATTTTCCCAGTTTTCCCGGTCTGTGGCAACCCTGCAATTTTACCAAAATAAATTAATTAAAATTATATATTCATTAAAAATGTAAATATTTTTTATTATAAATTATTATTAAAATAAATTAATTTATTTAAAAATACTTTTATATTATATAGTTTAACTCTTTATTTTAAAAAATGTATCGAGACATATTATATATTTTTTCCCATTTTAAATTTGTGTTTGTAAATGTTGCAAACGTATTTGTTGTTGTAAAAATGTAAAGCCTTTAACAGCCAGAGAAATAAAATGTTTTTACCCATTCCTTCATACATCGAGCAAATTTTACGCAACGCGCGTTGTTCACGTCGCCTTGAACTTTCGATACGTTCGCCCTGTACTCTCAGCGATCTGTCCTCGTATCTGGCATTCGCATTTGTCGTCTAAGCTCTCTCGCGTACAGGTGTGTCGGGGTCTTTAGCCTCGGTGCAGCGCAGCGCGGCAGAGTGTGAGAAGGTCGTCTTTACCAACGATGGCGCATCACGATGCTATCAACGGTAAATTTTGTTCGAAAACTCTATTGTCATTCAAATATTCTATCGTCGAGACATAATTTCTCCGAACTCAAAAAATTCATAGAATTCGATATGAAAACACTATTTAAAATTATAAATTATACCTTGCGTATCTATTTTTTCTTTCTCATTCAAACATTTTACTGTGTTTTAATACGGTGTGAGTGATCCTAATGTATTATTTACTGTTTTTCTTTTCAGCGCGTTTTCGCTGATTTTATTATACTAGCGCTAGGATTTTATTACTACCGGACTGTCGCAGTCTCGAATTGTGAATAAAAATTCGGATGCACAGCAGAAGATAACAGAATGTGTTCAGCTTCGACCTTGCAACAGCTATGATGTCGCATACAACTTTCACTTGCCAACGATCGGAAATATCCGGGTATAAGGAAATGCTCTCCTGACATTTATGACAATAGTTGTGTGTGTTCGCAATGAATTCCTTAATGAATTTTCTATTTTCGTAAAGTTCGTAAAGTTAAAGAAAATAACCGCTAACTAATGGTACAATTTGAAAAGGACCCCGCTTTTATTATCAATTTAGACAATGGTTCGCCAAGATAAATGCAAAAACCTAATGGCTTTTCTTAATCAGTCCGTTATTTTCCGAGTTCTCTTGAACAATCGACCGAGGTATTGCGTATTCAACTCCGATAAGACGTGACTCGGCCGTAGTTGCTTCGTAAATCGGCGCGAACGTCGGAAACCTTGAACGAATGCTTGCGTCTCCTGTCTGACGAAAGACGAGCATCGCGATAAGAACACGCTCAAGTGCTAACCAAGAGCCATTGTCTCACCTATATCCAATAAAACGATTAAAAAGGAAAAACTTCTGATTTCGCGATTTTAAATACCTTACATAATCGCTGCGAGAAACGCGTTTTTTTTTTTAAAAAAAGGGCATTAATTTCTAAAATTAAAATCTAACTTTCATCAAATATCGTCGGGGCTATAAGATATATGAAAAAATGCGCGTTTAATTACGACGCATTAAAATTGCTTTACAAGCAATTGCTATCACGTAAAATTCTCCAATACTTGGTCATATCAAAAGGACTCGTATATCAAATGGAACGTTTAAAGTCCGCTTTCTAACTAATTAATTTTTATCGTAATTTAGTTCATTATTACCTGCCGTAGACGTTATTAAGATTTAAATACTATATTATGTATAGAGAAAATAAATTTAGTTAACTACAAACTATAGAAATAATTTGCGTTAATGAATCTAGCAAAAGTCACTTTCAATAATTAATTATTTAATAGATTTCGATTTCTTCTAGAGGGGGAAATATCTATCATTTTCACAAACAAAGCGTATACAGCTGCGTTATTATTAATTTTCCATTTAACGAGTACGAGCGCACACATTTCATCCAAAAATAATGTTTTCGAATAGCCTCGAATGTGTTGACACATGCGTGGAATATTTTCTTTTCTCTGGTATGATACCGAGAGAACGCATTTTTATCCGCTTAATTTACACGTGTTTTCCTTTCGCAGCTACACGGTATGCTTAAAAATTAAGAGTAAAAATTTAAGAATAGATTTCTTTGTAACGATTTTGCAAATCGATTTTGCAGATGCGAGAAAAAAGACTATATACTTGCTATGCGATTTTCGCGAAGTGTTTATTGCGTCTGGAAGTTGGGAGAATACGCAGAAGTCAAATTGTTTGTCCGGACGCGGACGCGTAATAGGAAAGAAAGAAGGATGTTTTCTTGACACTGAAATGGAGAGAGAGTATCGAGTATCTTTTTATGAGACAGTTGGACACCTTTTCTTTTTCAAGTTCAAAAATAAGGTAAACAAAGGGTTTAAAATATACACGCTGTGTGATGCTTTTTTGTAATAAGAATGCGGAGTGAATGTGCGATATTAATACGTAACGGCGATGGCGTGCGATACGAAATCATCCAGTAAGCGGTCGGCACATTCGCGGCTGAAATCACGTTTCAATTACGCAAATTAGATTCTAATAAGCCTCAGCGTTGGATAAGATCCAAAAGCTTGGAACGATCGACGGTAATTGGACAAACGTGTGCGGAAAGAAAGAATGAAGAAGAGCGAACGAGTCAGTGAGTCTTTATGGAAAAGTTTTCAACGCGCAAAAAATTGGTATAGCTGGTATGAAGGCATATTTTGGAAATTATTGTTATTTTATATTACATTTCTAACTCTTCGTCTGCATATTTTTACTCTTCATTTGCAGTGGGTCTTTTTTTCTTCAATCTAAATTTTTTATATTGTTCTAGGCTTTCAAAACAACTCAGGATTACTTTTCAACATCTCTATTATATGAAAGCCCACTACTAACAACAAATTTTAAGAGGAGAAAATAGATTCTGCTTTCTTATATATATATATATATATATTTCGTATATAAATTATTTGTGTTTCGCTAAAAAAGATTCAGGTTATAGAGAGTTAAATAATAATCCTAAATAGATGGTGAGAGCTATCTGTTTTTTTTTAAGTAATTTTGCATGATGTTATAATAATGGGAATAAATGTACTTCCTGCAGAAATATGAATATGCATATTTTTATTCACTTTATAAAATTTATGATGTGTCTTTTTGTTCACATTGTTCTTTTTCAGGTATACAGAAACGAGCTTAGCTTCAAAACTATAGATTTAGAATTATAGATATCTATAATATCTATTATTATCTCTATTAATCTATTATTATATCTAAAATGTGAAAAGTGCAAATGTCATAATAATAACTTTATCAACGCAAAAACCAAAACACAAGACATCAATTAAAAGCGAAAAGTATACATATCGAAAAGAAATGAGAGAAAAGAAGGAAAAATTATACATAGAGGAAAAAAAATAGGCGTACGCAAAAATACGAAATATAATAAGACTTCGAAATATATAATATACATAATATTCGAATAGTATCGCTGATATTTACAGTGACAGATACTACTGTTGGAGAGAACGAATAGAGACGGTCTTCCCGATGGTCATTACCGCATAATGCAGCGAGCGTGCAACTCGCTTCGCTGCACCTTGCATCGCGCTTTACCGACGAGCTCACGCTCGCTGCGCCTCGTATTACGCCTACCAAAAAAAAAAACGAGCTCTGCATTCTGTTTCCGCAAAAATCGCCGACGTTCCGTAGAAAATAGAGTGCGCGTTAGACTCGAAAAACTGAACTTTAACAAAAAAAAAAAAGAAAAAAGGCGCGCTTACGTTTTTTTCAATGAGTTTTCAGATTCATTGAGGATGACACAAAGAAACTACGCGTGTGATGAAATGCAAAAAGAATTGATTTGTTTTAATCAATTTTAATGTATATTGCAAAAAAATGCGCATAACTTTGAACATCATAATTTAATGTGGTTACAATATAAAGAGCCTTAATGGCTTCCGATAAGAGCAAGAGTGAAATATACATACAGCAATGATTGTCGATAATGAAATAAATAATTAATCATTAGCTATTAAAGTGCGATAAGCCACTTCCTTCCTTTCGTGTGCCTTTGTGTTCTACTTCCCGTATTGGGAATGAACGCGGGAACAGGAGGAAGGTACTTTCAATTCGCGCATAAACGCGTAAATTAGTGTAGGAAAAATTAGTGGCGTAACATATGGTACGTAATGCACGCCGAACCTTCTTATTTCCTTTATGCAAATTATTTGTTTTCTAATAATCTATTTTCCAATAAGCCATTTCCTAATACTGATTTACAAGGTACATCTTTACGAATTTACATGACATTCATGAGATTAATTTGCACTTTCTTTAAAAATCCTAAAAATAAAAAAATTTTTTAAATACTTTTATTTAACGTATTTAAAATAATAAGCGTTTTTCGTAACAATAATTCACTGCGCATTTAATTCATTTCCCATTGATCTTCTGCGATAATATATCAGCAAATGTTGATAAGAAGATATAAATTCAGAGCGTAATTAGAACACAATCAATCCATTAGCTTCGTTTTCCCTTAAATTGCTTTATATTTTAATGATAAGTTGTCTATGAAAGGTGATATCTATCTATTATCAAGTTTTATGATGTTTTATGATGTTTATATCGTAATTTGAAATAACATATCGCTAACATTACTACATATAACGAGATTCGTATAGACTTTGGACTCCAACTCAGAGAAAATCAAATAAGAGAGGGTGAAAAGATTAAAATTTAAAATAATATCTTGTAAAAAAAGATCAAAGATAGATCGTATAACTGGATTTTGCTTTAAGAAAATTCTGCGTCTCTCCTCTTTTTTTCTTCTTTGAAAGGAACTGTTATCTTGCATTAGTCGTTTACAAAGATGTTGAGATGTTGTATCCTTTCGAAAGAAATACGTTCTTTTTCAATTTTTCAATATCAGGTAGAAAACGAGCTATATAAATGGTTGACCAGGTAAGATTTCTTGAATGACCAGGACAGATCAGGTAAAGGGGAACCTATCTTCTCGTTGGTCTTCGACATATTTAGACAAGATTTAAGAAAAGAAGAATAGCATACAGAAATATTGTCAGTAAATTTCAAAATTTAAAACTAAATTACAAACAAAAGTTCAAATATTTTAAAAATTTGCAAAAATTGAAGGATTAATAAAGTTGTTCTTAGAAATTTTAAATCAGTCATTTGAAGTTGTAAATTAGTAATAAAACAAAACAACAAAATATAATGATCAAAAACGAGCATAAAAGTTATCAGACAATAAAAAAAAATATATATATATATTTGAGATACAATATCACTCAATTCTTATATATTAAAATGTTTCGACTCACAGAATCTTCTTCAGTTAACAACAATTAACGTAATAATCTAATCGCAATTAAAAAACAGAACTAATATATAATTGTATCATAATTGTATCATAAGCAACTAAAGTGTTATCCCACCATGTTCATAAAAATATCGTCATGATGTTATACGACATATAACTAAATTCTCGTCGAGGGCGAGAATCACGTTAAGTCCAAAGAGAGAAATCAATGGT
>Ga0157364_1005327_pt1 | contig 13077 bp, 7 predicted proteins | sample AttsexASBM2_FD_111476 | JGI IMG/M metagenome (GOLD analysis project Ga0157364, IMG submission 111476) | Fungus gardens microbial communities from leaf cutter ant in Ribeirão Preto, State of São Paulo, Brazil - Atta sexdens ASBM2 | ecosystem: Host-associated > Fungi > Mycelium > Unclassified ... | reverse complement strand
TTAATTAATTAAATTATTAATTTAATTTTTAATTATTTAAACTTTTTATTATTTATCACTACCTATAGATAGTGATAATAATGATAAACGTTCTTTTCACGATTATGATAGAAATTAATGATACAAGAATTCATACACTTATTTAAATTTTTATATACAATATTGTAAAGAAACAATATACTTTCTAAATACTTTCTAAATACTTTGGAATCTCATTGTAAAGAGAAAATTGAACTCTTGAAAAATTCTGACTCAATTTTCAATCTTTCAGAGTGAGAACTTTATTCTTCAGAGTGAAAACTTACGCTAAAAATTTTAGAGAGTATACATAGCACTGTAATTAGTAAATTATTTATCGTTTATTCTAGACATTATAAAATTTATAATCGACTCTGAATGTATTCCATGAATACTGCGTATTAAGAGTAAGTCTAATTGTCAGTTGTAACATTCCTTCGAATTTCATTTTGATGCTATTTTTTCCATATAGTTTTCGAATACAATAAACACACATAATCTCATGAGATTAATATGACAAATATGCCAGCTGTTGTATCAGTTATTTGTGTTTATATAAGTCTCAGATATGTCTAGAATAACCCGTCTAAGAAGAAATGCTATTTACGATTAACATATTTAATTTTATGCTTCTCTAAACTTGTTATTTATCAATCTACTCTTTGCAGTGAAGCTCTCTGATAGTCATGTTGTTTGACAAGTTTAATTTAGAACTTGTGCAGCGATTTTCTTTCCCAAGTATTTTGTTATGTGCATTTAATGTGCAATCGTTGTAATTTAAATGAAAAATTCATTTAAGACTTACATTTGTATTTATTGGAAAACCGATTGATTAATTAATCGATAAGAGAAAAAATATTATTGATAGACTGATTATTACAAAGTTAATTAACTTTTTACTTTTTAAAATCCAAGAGAAAAGAAAGTTTGAAAAATCATTATTTTATTTCATTTGTAAATATATCTATACTTAGGAAATCATAATTTAAAATAAAAAAATAATATAGAAGTAGAATAATTGAGTAGAAAGAAAAAGCTTCCATTACTTCAAAAAATATTGTTCCGACAATATTATTACAGTATCACTGTTCGGTTTTACCGTTAGTATAAAAGCATCATCGCAATTAAGAGAAAGTTTTCGTTTTATACACGTTGACAAAGAATGATATTTCATTGTTATCTCTAATTTTTTAAAAGCGCGGATGGCTGCCTGTCAGAGGAAAATAAATTATGCATGAGCAAATGCTTGTTCTAAAAAATTGAAATTTTAGATAGAGATCGCGCGAGTACTCGTCATACATTATGCGCCCATCTGGTCTCGAGTTTTATGATCGAAAAAACTTAGGATGCTGGAAAATACATACTTTATGAATCAAACGGCCATGTTAACCTTAAATATTCCATGAGACCAATATATTGACATTTTGGCATATAAGAGAGTGTCATATATCGGTTTGCAAGTATGCTTTGGACGCATGATAAACTCTTTATCGCATGATAATCTCTTATGTGACACGGTAACATATCTGCGAAAACGAAATAAGATAAATTCGGTGATGAAGCTTGCGGGATAATAACAGGAAGTAAGAGCACGTGCTGATAATAGAGTAGCGGATGCAGGGTTTGTGCGCCAGAAATTAGAATTTCCACTTTGTAAACATATACAAAGCATGCTCGTGAACGCGGAAGCAAGTAACGTGGTGTATGCTTACAATCGTAGATGAAATAGAGAGTCGTCGGTCGATTTCAAATAATGAGTAAACGAGTCATCAAAAACTAAAATCGATTATATCACGGTCAAAAATTGTGAAAAGATTTTCTCAGATAATCAGAGAATGGTGGTCGGTAATTCGATATTTAAAAAATTCGACATTTAAATCTCCCCAACGCGCTCCTTGTTCATTCTATTTGATAAATGCACTAAGTTTTTATAAAATAAAAGAAAAAATTGAGATGTAGCGTACCCATTGTATTTGCCTTGATAAACTCCTATATACAAATATAAATTTAAAAAATTAAATATTTATAAGCGAATTTACGATATGAATTATGGGAATTGTCATATATTATTAAAAATAATATTTTTTTTACAAAAAGAACCGAAATTTTTCTTTAATCAAAGTTTTTGTCTCATTAAATCTTTCCTAAACGGAAATGCAAGATTTAATCATTGTACAATTATAAGATAAAATAATTATTTAATGACTGGAATATTTACTAATAAATATATCTTATTTATTTGAAACAAATAGAAACAAAGAAAATAAATAATGATTTGGTGCGTTTCAATAAGGGGAAAAAAACATTGTCTCGGAAAATTAGATATCACGATCACACGTGCATGTTCTCTAGAGCAAGTGATTACTAACAGTGACAAATGATTTTCTCCTGTGTAATATATTAATTTCTAGGTCGAAGTAACATGAATGAAACAATTACGGAATGGTCATAGAAGATTAAGATCAATTTAATATCGAGCAATTTATACAGACATTCTGGAATGTCCCAAGTTGTTGCGTATAAACTTTAACAATATGTTATACGGGTTGAAATAAGAAAAAAATGTTGTGTATATATAAACGTAAGTTCTAAAATGTTATATTAAAATATTACATAATAAAAATATGAAATGTATAAGAAATTAATAATTTATCATCTTTTTTGCGATATAGGAAATCTTCATATAAAAATTTTCTTTTATACATTTGATATTTTTGTTATAACTTTTTAATAAAGTATTTTACATTTATATATTATTTTTTTTCGTATTTCAGTTTATATTGCATATTAAAGTATAACCGAAAACCGGGAATACTGTGTATACAAATGATAATTAAGATTCTCTATTTTTATTATTAATTTATGATGATTCGCTTATTGAATTATACATTTACAAATTTAGTTGCACGTATATATACGTAAATGAGATATAATATAAAATATAATAATTAACCATTTTTTAAAGATAGGTATTCCAAAAATTGGGATTTGTCTAATCATTTAATTTACTATATACATTTACTAACTTATAACTATTTAATGTTCCAGCGTTATAACTAACTGTAAATTAGTTATAATTGTTAGTTATGAACTTATAATTTGTAAGTGCTAGTACTTCACTTAGCGTTATAACTGCTTTATTGATGTAATATAAATGGCTTCCCTTTGACCAGAATGTTGTTAATAGTCTTATATAAGTCTACACATGGATTGTCATTTGAGTTTTCTTTAATATTAGATTAAAGTTTCAGATGTGAGATAACTAATGTGACACGATGTAACGATAAGAAGATCTTATTATTAATAACGAATGAAGAAAGATCACTCAAATATTTTCTCATGCGCATCTCTTTCGCTTTACAGTTTTTTCCTTGTTTGTTCTCTCACGAAATTAACATCTATCCGGCAAAACTCGCTCATTGACGTAAATTGAACGCGGCTATGCTACCAAGAGAACTATTATATGTTCAATAGAAAGCGTAATATGTATAAAAATATCGGCATCTCAAGGGATAGGATTAATATTTTACATCTAATTATTCTATAAATTTATGCATGTTTATTATATATATTATATATGTTTATGCAAATTCATTTTGTTTTGACATAAATCAAATTAAAATAATATATAAATACATAAATAAAAATTACAACATAAAATACTAAATTGTTGATAAGAAACTAGACATATTAAAAATGATTTTATTTTGTTTGAAAATTTCTCAAAGATTCATACAAGAAACAACATTAAAAATGTTTTGTATAATATTAGATCTTGAATATTAGCTAAAAGCTATTACCCAAAAAATCAACCCAAAAAGTTAATATCAGCTAATATCAGCAAAAAAATTTTGTTGTAACGCTCTAAAACCAGCTATAAAAAAAAACAAAGAAAATTATTTAGCTTTTAATGATTACATACAACGCAATTATTTATCATTTTAATTAAACGAATAAAAACGAATAAGTTTTAAATGAATAAATGAATCTAAATGAACTTTTATACGAATATTTATTAGAATTTCATTAGTATATATAAAAATTTGATTTCATTTATAATGTTATCTCCTCAAAATTTGTAAATAAATGCTACAAAATGATTTTATATAAGAATCAAGGCAAACAAAAAATTAATTTTTAAACTACTAAAAGAATTATGCTTTAATGTACACCGATGCAGCGATGCTCACAATTAAATATAATAAAACAATTTATGAAATTTTTGTATTTTTGGTAATGCTTTGAGTTATGACATACATTCGTAATATTAGATCTACTCTTTTTCGAAGAATGTTCTGCACTGATGTAATAAATTGGAGCGAAACAAATTATATTTGTTTATTTCAATTTGTTGTATCAATGTGCACCAATTCTTTGAAACATTCTTTGAAAAAAGATAAAAAAATCTATTGCGTGTTGCGCACAAATATAAAATTTCGAATAATCATTTATTTTATTGTATTAAAGTATTATGCATTAATCATATATTAATGAAATTAGTAAAAATTATGTACAAAAATTATATGTAGTGTCTTGCTTTAAATGCAGTTATCATTTGCAGTAAACTGCAGTCAATACAATTGATATATGAGCTTTCATTTTACTCAAGAGCGAAAGAATTGGTTTCATTGTCAACAATATTTATTGTTTTCTAGAAAACTCATTGTGCATTTCAAAATCATATCATTTGATCGCATACCACGTATTTTACTTCATTAAAGAGAGTACATAGCCTGCACGTGACAGAAATGTGGACCGCGTTACTGTGTAACAGTATGCAAATCAATATAAAATGTTTAATTATCTGTGATGCACGTGAAAAAGAATTTATCATTTAAGTTAGTGTTGTATGATATTCTTAATCATAAACCTCTTTTAAATGATATATTCATGAGTATGAAATTAAAATGTGCTTAATATATGGATTCATGAGTATGAAATTAAAATGTGCTTAAAATTAGTACTTAGTATATCGTATGTTATGCTTGTTGGAATGACGACATTTCGGTTCAGCAGATATTGTCATTGTCAAATTGGAACTATGATTGCATTCCGCATTTTGCACCACAACGATACGGAATTCGACAGCGATTAATCTTTTCTGCATTCCATCGATACTTTGCAATCGTATTAATTCCTCATTTCTCTTAAGCGAACTCCTTTGAAAGACTTTTTCACGTACGACTTTTTTTACGAGGTCTTTTAATAATAGAGTTTTGCTTCGAGTGTGATGTAATTGAATGGCGCAGCTGGCATCCAATATAAATTTAAATCGATCGCACTATATTTGCATACGGGCTGTGCATCCTGTAGAAAAGTAGTACCAACTGCCACCAGGATTTTGTGGAACAGTTTTGCAATGTACTTGATTAAATTAAAGGAAGTTTCTTTCTAAGAGAGCAAAATACAAATAAGGCAATATTAATAAATTTTCAATTAGAGTAAATATTTCATTTTTCAGACTTTCAAGATAATTGAATAAAAAATAGTACATTGTTGTATTTTAGTTGGTATGTTATATAATATTGTATATTTAATAAGATTACGTTACGAGCGAATATGAACAAAGAAAATTACTTATCGAAAATGTTTTCGACAGTAAATGCTTATTATTCGTGAGATTTTATCTTCTTGATGATGATATAAATAACATTCAATGTTATAAATTTTTTTATTTGTGATGCAATTTGAAATTTTTAGCATATCTCTCCAACACGCAATGCAAAAATTATTTGCTTCAAAAACAATGTCAGTTATTACTGTATAAAATTTTTATATTGTTGAACTTTACCTTTAAAAAATATACATATAATATATAATTATTACAATGGAATTTAGTAATTAATGTTCTTGATAACGTTTTAAAATTTTTAATTCTATTTATTTATTAAAATTATAGTAAAGCTGAGAATTAAATTTTAATGAAAATAAAAATAAATTTCGTATATAAAAGTAAAGTTTTAATAGAAAGAAAACATTTAAAAAATCTTTGGTTTCTTATTTGGTTTTAATTTAATTTCTATTTTGAGCACCATCTACATGAGCAGTGAATATAATGAAATATTTAATGAATATCTAGCAGTTATTACTTATATTATTATATATAATATTTTGACAATAGGATGAAATGAATGGAAGACACAGGACTTTCACATAAATCATTCTATTTATTTAATAAGACAAATGCATGCTCGTTGATCATTTAAAAGCTACTGAAAACTCTGCTGATGGAATTTACCATGGCACAAGATACAACATTACGTTCTTAATTTTTCGTATTTATACAAAGTCAGACAGAAAAATTAATATGGAGGATGAGAAGGGCAAGAGAGAAAAGAAAAAGATCCGTTTAAAGCACTGCGGTAATAACGCGTCACAAATAATGCTTGTATTCAGAGAAAGAGATTTGACTTTTCACGTAACAGTGTTCTTTTTTTTATGTATGAACATTAATTTTCTCATGCTACTAGCTAAAGCGGAAAGCATGTGTTGCAATCTGTTTTACGATTGTTTTCTAACATAAATTACGGTCGTTTCACCCAAATGCTCGCGATCTTTGACATTTCATCTCGAATTTTATAGAAAATCTGTTGCAACCATATAAAGAGACATCAATTTAATGCTCTCTATATAATATTTTAAAGTATGAAAGCTTTAAATACTTATATCAATTATTTTTTTATTAGATAAATTTTTTTATTTGATTTAAAAAATGATGTTTAAATCAAAGAAATTTTTCTTTAACTGTATAACAAATAAACGTTTCTTTGAATCGAAGTAACCTTTCTCTGAGTGAAGATAAAACGTTTTATCTAATAGTAAAGTAATTATAAAAAAAATTTTTTTGTTTAATAGTATTTTGTTATATATGTTCATGAAAAATTTCCCACAAGAATTCAACCATATGTGCATGAAAATTCATAGAGCATAAAATGTTTTGCGATTTTGTAATCGATTACGTTTTATCTCATTACTGATTTATGACCAACAATCTCTTACGAACACATTTGTTTAGAATTTTTTCACTTTGGCATTTTGAATTGGTACGATCTATTTGATAATTAAATTCCTCTCTGTAGCAAAAGCATTTTTCGTTATAATTGTTACACCTGGGACATATAGAAGTTTCATTAAAACTGTAGCATGTTAATGTTCTCTCCCTGTTGTATAAAGGATAATATGATCCTTAGATTTGACGTAGATTTATTTTTTATTATACTCAGGAGTACTTTGGAAAGTTTTTAACATTACGAGAAATTAATTGCTAAAAATTAATAGTATTCGATTATATTATCACGCAGTTCAGTCTGATTAATTTAACAAAAGTTACTAACAATAAGAATATTCGTCGAACAGCATAAATTGATGTAATTATACATAAAATATTGTTCCGTATTAATAATTTATTTGTGCAAAGAAATTTTTCGCTACACAATAATAATTTGATAAAAACATTGAAGCTTTGTTTTATAAGATGCATGATTCTTACATAAGATTTCGATACGTAGCAAATTTTACATATCTTGATTTACCTAATGTAGAATAAAATCCTCGTAGCTGAGTGGATTGGAAAGGATCCAATTAATTCAAGTGTTAGTTAAAAAAAGATCGATTTTATCTTGCAAATCCAAGGTTGATTGCAGTTTTGTGACTTGGAATTTAAGAAAAGCGCATTTTAATAGGAAAAATCAGACAATGGGTATTATTCGAGGTCGTATTTGATATCCAGATTCGTTTAAAGATAAATTCTTCTAACGTGAACATCTCTCAAATTATCAAGGATTCTAAGATTGTTTGATTATGCAAATTTGTTCAAGATTTTATTCTGCGACTTTGCTATAATTGTAAGTGTAAGTGTAACTTGTCAGTTTGGCGTGAAAAATTTATAATTTGATAAGATTCATAGTAGTAACTCGATATTTATGCGTGAATGAAACTTGTTCGTTAAAGGTCGATATCGTTTATTTCTGCATGATATTAAAATGTGCACTAAGCTCCTATAAAATTTCTCGTGTAAAGTGCTCTTCTTTCATGATAGATGTGAATATTTTATTTTGCATGATTGAATTTTCCTAATAAATCAGATTATTACTGTGTGTGTGTATGTTTTTTAAAAAAATCGATATATATATATATACACATATATATATATATATATATATAGAGTAATTAATTACTTACATATAAAAAGTATTATTTACATAGATAATTATATTTGAATCCTAAATTAAAAGTTTATTAAAATTTAAAATGATATTTCTCAAATAAAGTTTATTTGCGCAAATAAGTGATGAATAAGCTTAAAAGGAATGACAACGTACGTTTTATTATTTCATTTTTTATGGATATTAAATTCCGTCGTAGTTCGCTTGTTTATTCATTACTATTTTTGATACGTCAAAAACGAGAAACAAATAAAAATTCTTGTAAATTATATTTAAATAGAAATATTTTTTAATAAAACAATATTTTCAATCGAATAAACTTATAAAAAATATACTGAAAATTATTTTATTGTTAAAGAAGAAATTAAATTATATTTCTATGTATTGTTATAATTTGACAATTATGTTTTGTTGTAACGGTTGTAACCGTCAACATATCTCATTTTATTTTTAATTACATAATTTATTTCTAAATATAATTATTTATTAATTAACGAAAAAAAGGAAGTTTTTAGTATAAAGAAAGTTTTTGTATATTTTATAACAGTTCTATCGATTGCATTGTTTTGAAAATATTTTTATGTTGTAATATATTTTGCAAGAATTTTTATTATATATTTTCTCACTTTCTGAATTACAAGCGATAGTAATGATAAGGAAATAGCTAAGAATCTTAATATTATATTTTATATTATATTATTTAGTATTTAAGATTTGAACTGTAACATTTTGCAGGAACGCGTTTACTACAAAATGTTATAGTTCAAAAATTTTTATATCACAACGGTTCTGCATTTTCTACCAAAACGCGATTCATTAGTAATGTAAATCATTATAATATGATTACGAAAAAAAGTGTGCAACGTGTGCAAATTTCTATTCGTTTTTTCCTTCCATCGTGAAAGTTAATTGGAAGGTGCGTGGGATACGAGAGTTGATACTTATTACCTCCTCCTAGAATGATGGTGTCCATTAATGACTCTGTCGGCGTTCTTTGTTTTCTGCTTTCGCCCTTATCACTGATGTAGCTTTATCCAGGCGAAACGGGCTTTCATGATCGATTAAATTCACGTACAGCATTGGGTCTATAGGTCGAGTATTTTCCGGTCAATGACTGCATTTTTTATTTCTCTTTTGATTCTATTATATTTCAATGGTATCATTTTCTTTAAGGGTTAATAAAAATGTGTTTTTTTTTAATTAACGCTTGATTGCTCTAATTATCAATGTACAATATATTATTCTGAGATCGTCCGATGTTTAAAATTACGATAAATAAAAAGTAATAGATACGTAAATCTTACAGTTTATTATATATAATATATTTATTATATATAATATATATTATGGATTATAATTACTCATAGAATTAATATATTAAATGTTTCGGTTAGTTTTGAGGAATTTTTTGCAAAAAAACACATTTATTTTAGGAAAATATTAAATTATATTTTATTCAAAATATTTTCTACTGTTAGCTACAATTTTTTCTGACTTTTCTGACAATAAGTGGATTCCGCGATTAAAAAAGTGTTCGTATTTTGAAGCAATTCATTCATCGAGCCATATTTTAAATTCATTTTGAAATGCTGCATAGCAAAGGCATGCTGCATCGATCGAAATAAGTAATAATTCGAAGGAGCACAGTTTGATGAATACGCGGCATATGGTAAGATTTCCTATTGAAATGCTGCTAACGTGTCTAACTATTTTTGCAATGTCTGATCGAGCATTGTCATGCAATAGAATCACTTTGCGTTTTCGAGCTGTTATTGCACGTTTCTAATTCAAAACACGAGTCAAATCGATTAATTGTTATTGATAACGCTCAGCAATTGTTTGATTTGATTTTAACAGCGCATAATACACGACGTCTTTCATGTCTCATCAAAACCTTATTTTTGTGGATGTTGCGTTTTGAAATCGATGTCAACGGTTGGATTTATTCACGATTTTTTACTTAAGAATATTATAATAAATCCATTTTTTATCGCCGGTTTGAAACGTTTTTCGTTAGAAAAACTTCTTTTTTTTTGTAAGAAAGCAATGAAATGCAAATTAAAACGATTTTGAATAGCCATTCAGAATTCAGACAATTCGTGTGGAACCTATTTGCCTTCTTTTGGAATCTTTCCCATTGCATATAAACGATTAGAAACGGTTGATTTACCAACATTTAATGCTTCAGCTAATTCTTCAAGTTCTTTGAGTTGAGTTTTCATCTACCAATGCAATTCGGCACTTCGAACTTTTGTGGTTGATGTGAACATTCTTTGTTTTTCAAATCAAAATCACCATTTTTGAATCATCAATACCAGTACTCACACAGTTTAACTGAAGTAGACTCAGAATAAATTTCTGAGATGAATCAGTGAATTTCGGCAGTCGTTTTCTTCGAATCAACGCAGTAAAATAATAGATGACGAAAGTGCTCACGTTCTATTTTCAATCGTAAAAAGTACGGTTATGTTTACGAATATGTGTCAAATTATTTATTGTTAGAAATGTCCAAGATTTGAAATGACATACTTAATTTCAAAATATTTTTAGTAGATCTGTAGTTACAGCCAACTATAGTGAGTCCTCAAAACTAATCGAAATACCTAATACATATATAATTATATAACATTATAATTATAATATATTTCATACGCTTAAAGTATGCGCTCCTATAAATTTGTTCGAAATGAATATTTCTTTATCATTATTCAAATTTAAGAAAAATATTTCCATTGATATTAAACTTAATAATAAAATTATTACTCTAAAATAATAAGAGTGGTTTATATTACGTACATCTGTTGTATAAGCTTATTACAGAACGTATGAAATCAAAATCTATAATAAATATGTTATTTTAACATCATATTCCGTTTCGATATTGTATTATAAAGATATATATTAAAAAGTATTTATGCGTAAATCGCATCATCCAAAAACAAATCCAATTGTTATCGTCTTTATGTGATGCGGCGCGACACAAGTAATGCAACAATAATGGCAAGGTGAAGACGAAGTGAAGAGATGTATAAACAAACGATGTAATGCGATTCTGTGAATGAAATTGAAATCCATTTTCTCCTATAATAAACATAGAGTTGCTGTATGATTTCATCTATTCAGGTTATTATTCTATCAGGCTATTATTATTTCATATAATTCACTTTCTAAGTGTAATATTTCACTTACAGACTATATAATACAACATGTCATTATTATACATTTGTTTTATCTATTTGTTTAGAAAATTAATGTCGTCTTTTGTTTTTTGAATGTTATAATTAAGTAGAGAATAATAATATATTGTAATAAAATATCGATAATGGCTGCAGTATAAACAAAACTGTCGAATGAATAATGGTGTAATATGATTCTTTCATTAACTTGTTTTTTTTTTATTTAATTATATTAATTGGATGTCATTTTTTATCCTGAATTTTTAATTTAAAATTTTTAATATCTTTATAATTAAAGTAATTTAAAACTATATAAACGCAATATTTACTTAAAAATAATTAAAAAAAAATTCTTGTTAATTCTTTTGTATATAATTCTTAAAAACTTGATCTAAAAATTCTTTTAAAAATTCTTTTAGCTGATTTGTTCCTTGATGTAATGATATATATAATATAAAAGAAAAATGTAAATGTATTGAATAATCTAATGAAGAATTAGCCAAACTATTGCATAATTATTACCCCAATTTAATATACTACTTAGAATCCGTAATTGTTTTATTATATTTTGTATTTCATGCAAAATGTTTCATTATATTCTTTATCGTTATCGTTAAATATTTAGATTTTGGAAATTACAATTTGTAATTATTTTCATCTTAATTCCACTGCAACCAAATTATTCATACAAATATGAATTGTTTTAGCATATTGTTTTTGGAGAACTTGCGAAGAGACGTCAGGTAGGTCAAAATCGCTCTGATAATGAATTCTTGAGTAATATGTCAAGTACAGATTCTTTTATATAAACTTGCAATTGCCGCGAATGTTACGCAGTAGTTTATAATGTTGTACATACAACGCCACAAAATGAAACACATTCTGTTACCAAGCAAGCAATTTATTCACATCGTTCACGATGCTGAAAAAGCTTGTGACAATAATTAAGAAACGGCTAATTTCTGTCGACATTTGCGACAATAAAGGACTGGCTATTGCCTCTCGCAGTACACGCAATATTGATCGCCGTTGATTTAACACGCTCATTTATAATTGTCTCGCTTAGGATGGTTTTCCGTTTTCCGTGGTTTTCCGTCCGCTACGCCGATACAACCTGTTTTTCACAATGTGGACTTCCATCGCCGGTTTTCTCATACTCTTCGAATGAGGAATGACCTCGTACTTTCGTCACTCATCATTGTGCCTCGTAATTTCCATCTCATTTCGCCCACGACGGCGTTTAAATGCCACTCCCGCGCGCATCTCGGTTGCCGAGATAAATGCGACAGATAAGATAGACAGATGGACATTAGATGGCTGATTTGCGTTCATTCCTGTACGTGTCTGTTAAAATAACCCTCGTCAACAGAGAAGGTAATCCTTTTTTTGTTTTTATACCTTAGAAAAGTTATAATTCTCATTAATGTCATTATAGAAGAACAATATGCCTCAATTAAGTTGATTGTAGTTCCCATGTCAGACGAACTTATATTTAATAATTTTTTTTTGCGACATTAGTTGCAAACTATAGAAATTAAAGCCTTAAACGGTCTAGGGACTGGATTTTAAATGCTTGTATGATTCTTGTATGAATTTATATACTACTTACTATACTATCTTAATAATGTTGAATAACATATTAAAATCTGTAAATAATTAATTCTTATTGCGAAAAATATTACTTCGGCCGGGAGTCAAACTTGGATCTCTTGCATTCC
>Ga0157364_1005326_pt1 | contig 13077 bp, 2 predicted proteins | sample AttsexASBM2_FD_111476 | JGI IMG/M metagenome (GOLD analysis project Ga0157364, IMG submission 111476) | Fungus gardens microbial communities from leaf cutter ant in Ribeirão Preto, State of São Paulo, Brazil - Atta sexdens ASBM2 | ecosystem: Host-associated > Fungi > Mycelium > Unclassified ... | reverse complement strand
TAATCTTAGGAATCTAATAATCTGAAATAGTTACATTTGGTAGTAATCTCATGATATTAAAAATAATAATTTTAAAAATATTTTTAATCTTTATTAATTTAATTTTTATTAATAGATTTGTGCATAATAGACATTATAGGCACACTTTTAAACCATGAATTTAAACACAATAAACTACGAAACGACTCGATATTCAATTTGTACTTAAATTTTTTTATTATCTCTTACGTAATCAAAGAGCCACAAGGGCCCTGTTTAAAAAAATCAAGAAATTTCAAGAAATTCAAGATTTTTGAATTCAAGACAATATCAAGAAATGATCAAGACAAGAAAAACAAAATTTCTTCTCTTGAAAATCAAGACAAGAAATACTCTTTAAGAAATCTTGTCTTGATGAAACACACTACCAATCTCGCATTCTCATATCTTTTCATTATTTTCTCGTTATTCTCTCCTTTCCAAAGAACGAAAAATGAATCGCTGATATCCCGTTTGATATCCCAACGTGATTTTGCCATCACGCCACTATGATTTGCGAATCGCGTAGAACGTACATAGATACGGCTGATCGGGGACGGTTATGGATTTCGCATAAAGTAACGTTACATCGCACATGCGAGTAAATTAGTCGCTTAATCAAACCGTTTAATCAGCGGCATGATCGCGACCGCATCTGGCCGAGCTGTTCGCGCCAATTAGCTCTTGTCCCTCCGATCTCCTCATCCCTCTTCCTCCTCTCCTACGTGCGCAATCGCGCACTGACGTAACTAGATAGGGGAAGATCTGAATACGAGATTTGGACCAGAATTTTGCAAAATTAATTAAACCTATCTTGATTCTTTGGTATCGATGATCAGGCAAAATCGAAGAGGATTTTGGAAACTTTTCTAATATACTGAAGAAAAATTACTGAATTTTAAATATTTGCTTGAATTAGTCTAGTCTAGTCTTTTTTAAGTAAATATTCACTAAATGTAAACATATATTTATTTAATATACAAACATTATTAATTTAATTTAACTATCTTTTTTTAATTTTTTATTGAATAAATATTTATTTATTTCAAGTAAATGTTTACTCAGTATATCTATTATTAAAAGAAATGTGTATTAAAATTTAGTAAATTTTTTTCAGTGTACAAAAGAGACGTAAAGATTAATTCAAAATATGCAAATGTAAAAGAGATATAATGGAAAAAGGATTAATGATTTACTTAATTAGATATTTTTAAGAGTTTGCTTATCATAATCATATTATCGTCATATCAAGCTTACACGATGAATGATTATTGTATATTTTTTAAGTTAGTCGCATAACAATTCTCTCTCGGTAATAATTCTCGAAAAAAAGAATGTTGCAATTTTGGTTCTAAAAATGTTTTAATTTTACTGAAGATTAGTCGTACAATATAGATCTAAAAGTATACTCGAGGGAAAAAAAACGATCAATAGAAGATTGATATTTTCTGTCAATATCTTAAAGATAAAAAACATGATAATCTTACAATTCGTGCAAGTTTTTTAATGTTTAAGTTAGAGTAATATTTGTATTATATATTTAAATTTTTTGAAAATTTGACATTTAATCAATATTTAGAGTGCTTAGAGCATAGGCTATATCGTAAATCCTCGCACATTAAACAGTAGATATTTAGGCCTGTATTGTCAGATCTTATTTATATATTTATAACCATCTTAAGTGCAGTCTTAAGATGTTTCAGTCATAAATTTATCAGAATGCCGTAGCATCTTTTAATACATATTACTTAATAATCTTAAAAAGAGTCAACTGAATACCTGTGAATAAATACGTGTAGTCATGTCTTTAGTCACGTTTACAAGCGTAAATGTCGTAAAAATGCCTTTCAAAGAATAAAAGCTGTTATTGTTATCCTTTGTCATACCGTAAAAAAATTTGTGTATTTATGTTGGAAACGGTCCACTCACATTCTTGTTAACAGTTTGTGTTGAATTTTTTAACATATTTAAATGTTAATAATGTGATATGTTGTTATGTTATTTAAAGATTTTTTGTGAAATTGATATTCAATGTTTTTTAGTGTCAAAATGACACAATTTATAAGTAAGTGAACAAGTAATATAAAAGTAATGTATTTTAAAACATAAATTCTAAGATAAATAAATAAAATCCGTGTTAATTTAACCTATCATAAATGTTAATTTTCTGACAAAAAAATACTTTCACGGTTTACAAACTATATCGATGTTATCCTTTTTTGTATTGTCCTTCATAATAATTGTGTTACTTTCTAATATATTTATCTTGTGTAAAATTAATTCAAAAATTAATTCAAAAATTTGAGTGGACCATTTAGGACATGCAAAATTATGTTAAATTTAATACATTTTTTCCTGTGTATAACAATAATGTATATTATAAAAGCTTAAAATCGAAAATTTAAAAGTTGCAAGTAATAATATTTTACAACAATATTAAAAATTTAATTTGAAAATATTATTTTGCAAAAAGCTTCCATAAAAATCATATTTTTATTTTAATGTCACCTCTTATCATTGTATAATTTTTTTTCAGCGTGTAAAACTAAACTTTTCAGCAAAAGGTATATAATATTATATTTCACAATTGTTACATTGCAATTTTAATCTAAAATCTAGGCTTTAATTCATAGAAAATTTTTCTTTATAAGCTCGAATCTATAATAGGTTTTTAAACCTTAAGTTATAAGAAATGAACGAATCATAGTCAATTATTCTCCTCGCATTTAATACTAATTAATCAATTTCTTACGACTTAAGGCTTAAACATCTATTGTAGAGCTAGACTAAAAGTGATTGAAGTATTCACAAGTTCGATTATTTTTAAAATGATTCTTAATGTCTTAAAATACAGCTTTCTGATTTCTTGATTCATGACATCTTAAGACAGTCTTAAATGTAAGATCTGATAATAACAGTTTTATTATTTTATTATTTAATTATCTGACATATCTGTATTATAAAGTTCGTTATGTAATAAAGATATATCGCGAAATTTGTACAAGCGAAGTTATAAATTACGCATTAATTTAATAATATTAAATTACATTAATAGCTTTAATATATAACATTACTTTTTGAGGTCAAATAAAATCGTGGCGTAGTTCATATAAAACATAAAAGCAAAATGTATAATTCATAAAAATTATTATTAGATACGACATTTCTTCTCATGATTAAAAATATTAACTTTATTTATTTGCGTTAATATGCGAAAAATTCAAAATTTCATGCATAACTTGATATGATCTTAAATTTTTAATTAACTCATACATATTTTTTTTCGTTAATATCGTAAACGAATAAATAAATACCAATAAATTTCCTTTATAGAGAATATATTGTTATTTTCGCAAATTTTTTTTTACGTTAAAAACATATTGCATTTACTACATCAGTTTACAGTAAAATCTACGTAAAGTCAAACGTTAACAATTGTACCGTATTCTTTATATGGAAATTCGTTGAGGAAAAATTTTCAAAAAAATTTCTACCTGCAAAACTTCTATTTGACCAAGGTTGCAAGAAAAGTAAATCCGATCCTGCCGTCTCCCACCATCAGGATTGCTTCACTGTACGGCTATGATGTTATGCAACATCGTGCTACCGACTCCACCTCTCTGTTGGAGGGGACGTTATAAGGGCGGCATTTTCCCCACTCGGTGTGCGAACGCTGGAGGTGGCTCATCTACCGTAAATGCTATATATAGAACTACTTTTACTCTACGCTCATAGTTCGAACACATCACATGGTTTCGTGGTGGCACACGGACCTCACACTAAATAGAGAAAGAAAAGGTTTGTGCATGTTGTGATTAGTAACATATCTTTTTTTCTTTTTTTTTTCTTTATCCGAATATACATTTCTCTGAGAGAAATCGCGAAGTGTGATTATTCTAGTTGTGGTGCATTACGGAATTCCAGATAAGAGAAGATAGAGAGAAATAACGTGTAAGTACTTCCTTTCCTCATAGAATTTGCGCTAACGAGAGATTCGTTTATAAGAATCGTTTGTGTCTTACACAATTAGTGTAAGTCTTATGAATTCCACTTGATATTTTGTTTGATATTTCCTCGCGTTTAAAGCGCGATGATTTCTAATGTTTACATTTTGTAAGTGACTTGTTGTCGTGAAATATGAGTTTGAAATAATAAGTATATAGATAATGTTGTCAATAATATTGAGTATTAATATTCATATATTGACAATATTGCATCTTTTCTGTTCATTATATATAATTGTCAATCTTTTAAAGCAGTGATGCGTAATCTGCGATCTTCACTTGAATTTTTTGTATAAATTTGTCAGCTCATAATCGAAAATATAAAATCATATTTTTTATTTTATGCAAACGAAATAAATATTATATATATATAAAATAAAAAATATTATATATATATACATATACACAAAAGATTTTACCTGTTTTAAAAAATGGCTCTCTGAAAATTGCCCTTAAAAAGATTACTCATTACTGTTTTAAGGATATAATTTGCATATAATTTCGTGGTTTCTTGTCATATCTGCTACAATTTTCAACAATTTAATCCGTTTAAATGCGTTACTAATTCATTTTACGAAAGATGAGAAAATTGCTATTGACGTGCGTTATATCATTTTGACGTGAGATTCGCGCAATTTGCTAAATTTAGGAAATCATAAGACTTAAAAAGTATTTAATCACATACGGGTACTTTTTTCCGGAAATATATATAGATATAGATAATTGCGAAAGTATCGAAACGTCTACTAACAAAATATTGTATTAAAATTTTCAAATTACAATATAATTCATGATATTATAGTTTACGTATGTATATCGTGTAGCGTTCGTCATGTCATTTTCCGTGTCAATAACGTTTTCAAGAGTTTTATATTCATTGGGCTATTAAACGAAAATTTTTGAAATTGGAAACGGATCAATCAGATCTGCGTTCAAGTGTGCTCATTGCATTTAAATACATCTTGGAAGGAGCCTGCAGTTTACGCGTCCTCTTCACTTCAAAAAACACTCAGGTTACGATAGTTGACTAATGAGGCTTTTTTTAAAAAAATATATTATTATAGTTAAAAACGTTCATCTTGTACAGTCTCGATATTTATTATCAATACTCAAAATATATAAGGTATGTTATGTTAGAAATATTAGAAAAATAAAATTGATAATAAAATTATTTAAATGGAAATTATGTGCAATTTGTATGAAGTTAGCTTTATAAGTTTTGTATTTTTTGTATATAATTTAATTATGTTGTATTATGCTTTTATGTCAATTTGTGCTGTAAAGCGTTTTTAGAACTAATAATATGTCGTAATCGATGTATTTTGTTAGAAAAAAAGCCTTACAACTATTATATAATTAAAACAAGTATCGTGTTAATATCCAACAAAGTATAGATATTTGAGATTATTAAGTTTTTTTACTTCTTGACAAAGATTATTTACTTCTTGACAAAACTACATAAAAATAATTATGCTCATTCGGGCTTACAATTAATATTGTACGTAATCGCGTAAGGCTCGTAAAATATTGATCGCTAATTAACATACGTAGTTGGTAATTTTAATATTTCTATTAATAAATATCTATTAATAAATATCTATTAATAAACACGTGATTACGTTCATTGAAACCTGAAATTACAATTTTTAATTCTTGTGCTTTGAATTATTTTTTGGAGAAGTTTTAGATTTTTAATTCTTCATACTATAAATCTTGTATTTATATATTTTCTTTTTTTCGAAATTTGTGCTTTTACATACAATATCCTGATCATTTTACTTGAAATATTCGGTCTGATATATTTCGCTATCAAGCAATATTAAAAGTTACTTGTAGACATTTAAATACTTTCATGATTGTGTTACATGTATATACGAATGATATGACTGGTTAATATATGCATGTGTTTCAACTGTTGTAAAGTAACAAGATGAGGAATCATTACGACGAAGAGAACAGCCCGGACAATAATCCGGAGGAAGACAACATTATCGTCGATCAGGTGAACACATCGCGCGGTTCGCACTCTGACAATGGTAAGTTCTAAATGTCTAAGAGTTACATTTAAAAAATGTTTCGCAAGTTCATCATTATAGAATTATGTAGAGCAAGCCTAATTTTTGAGCTCCGGAGACAAAACGCAAAACTATTGATGCAAAAAAATTCAATATGGGTAAGATTTCGGGGACTGTAAAGTATTGATATGCATCTGAGAGACGCTTATCAATACTAAAATCTTACATTGAATTTTTTTGCGTCGATGAGTTTGCGTTTTGGTTCCGGAGCTTAAATTGTACAGGCCTGATACAGGGCATTGTTGACGCGTGTAACACCATTATCATTGATGTTTAATCGCATTTTTAATTGGATTGACCGCTCAAGTTAATTGTATCGATAATAATAGACATATTGAAGCGATTATATGAATAAAAGTTTTTATTTTGTCCTTTTTATTTTTTTTTCTATAATATTGAACTTACGAGATCTTGTACATATAAGAGACAAGAGTAACTACAATATCAAAATATTAAACAAATATTAATATAACAAACATTAATATATGATATAATTAATTAGCTTATTCTCCTAACTCTGGACGTACGTAGAGGAGAGGGGGGGGGGGAAGATTATCGATTTTAAATTTTGGCAACGAGAAATAATTAAATTATGAAAATAATTCTTACGATGAAAAATTAAACACTTATTGTTGAATTTGTGACTCATACATTATTCGGATAAAAAATTAAAGATCCTCAAATGCTAATTTTAATTTAAGTATTTTAATAAATTTTGTGTGAAGATATGTATTATAACAAGTATAGCTATAACAAGTATCGGTTTGAAAACGCAATTACTTTCGATTAATTATCATCATAGTCGCGTGACAATAACTTCTTTTCGTGTTTGCGTTAAAAGCGCGAGAATTGATGCCGAGAAATGATAGCATCTTCATTTCTTTTTATTATCATATCGTCTCTTGTCTCATTCTCGGCTATTTTATGTATATTTGCATTATTATCGTGGCGCAGTTTCACGTTTTGTTCCACGTAACTACTAACCAGGAAAAATTCAAGAGATTATAGAAAAATCAAAGGAAAACCGACCGGAAATAATTCTGTAAAAACGACGTTTTCTATCTTGCTATTTTCTAATAGATTTCTACCTGCTGTTAATTTCTTTTGACCCTTGTCATTAATCTTAAACTTATTGTGTCTTTAAGATGACAATCTAGAGATTGAAATGGCACAACTTTACAATATCGACTCTCTTAAAGAAGAATGTATGACATCTGAGAATGTATGATGAAGAAACATCTTTTGTTGTATCCGTGTAAACGTAAAAATTTTCGCTTTTTTTCTAACTTACTGTTAGTTGCAACCCGCTGTTAGTTGCAACTTATTGTATTTTATTCTTCTTTATAAAATTTATAGCTTTGTAATTATATATTTCACCGAAATTACTTCGAAATACTACTTCGAAATTACCTGGTAGACGTTAAAATATTAGAAATGAATTAGCACAGCTTTACAACATATTGACTTTCTCAAAGAATATATAACGAGAAAACATCCTTTATATCTCTGTAAGTTACAATACCTCTGCTAACGTAAAAATTCTTGTTTAAGCAGTGTTTCGAACAGCTTTCCTGCTGTTAGTTTGTTGCTAAGTTAACTTATTATATTCTATTCTTCTTTTCGAAAAATTTGTGGTGGCTTTGTAATCTATACGAAACTATTATATGTCCTTCGAAATAACTTATTTGGGTAATAAGAATTGAGTTGACAGCTTTAGCATTCCTTGTTACATCTCTATAAATGTAAAAATATTTAAATCTAAGACATTGACACTAGTCAATACGACAAAAAGAAAGATTTGCGGCTTTGTACACATTCTGCTTCTTTAAGGAGCAAATAGTAAAACCATGCAAATCCGCCTTTGTTTTAAAACAAAGGCGGATTTGCATGGTTTTACTATTTTGATTAATTTTGAACGTAATATACATAGTTTTTTCCAGCAAATTCTGCTCATTTTAAAATTAAAAATATTTAGATTGAAGACAAAACCAATAAAAAAAATCGCACTCATATTCTCAATTTTACTTTATCATTAAAGGAAACGAAATCGCTCGTCAATATGCGAATTAATTGTGTAAAATAATTTTATAATATGTGCAAAAACATTCTCTCAAAATGATAAAAATTATTTACTGACGTATTAAGGAAGATTATAACATTCAGCGTTTTATGCAGATCTACAATCATCGACTTCGCGTCTCAATCAGCACCAGCAACAGCAGTCTCAGCAGCAACATCAGCAGACATCAATCCCTCCTATAGATCCTAACGTGAGAAGATATAGAACCGCCTTTACGAGGGAGCAACTAACTCGGCTAGAAAGCGAATTTAGCAGAGAGAATTATGTCAGCCGACCGAGAAGATGCGAATTGGCTACACAGCTTAACTTGCCGGAATCTACGATAAAGGTAAAAAACATTTTTATAATATAATAAAAAGAAGATACAAGTATATTTTTCTAATGTACTCTCTCTTGATAAGTCACACATTAACTCTCTATAACGCCATTTAGTTTTGAAGTCACACATTCCTTATTTATGTATACTTAAATTTTATTCTATTTTTTTAATTATAATTGAACGTGTATTTATTTTACTATTGTTTAATTTTTCTTATCGTAATGTCATAATCCAAAAATCTACAGTCTTAATTTATTCTTGTTATGTTTTATTGTTGTGTGTGTGTGTGCAAGTATTGTGATTTCAAAATTATATAAATTATTATTTCATAATAAAACACTTAAAAAATTGAAAGTTTAAAATTATAGTTAACTGTAGTTTCCTAAGATCAGTATTTATTAGTTACACATTTGTAATCTTCTTTACAACACGAAAAAAAACTAGATTATAAAGATTTCACAGTCAATAGTTTTTCTTCGTTTTATCGATATATTTCACGTTTATCTATCAGAAACATTGAAATGTTTGTGCATTGCAAAATCGGTGACAGAGTTATTTAACGTTTACACTTGGGACAGTCTCTGTCAAAACAGAACAGTAAAAAATATAATTTCGATCTCTTCCATTAAATAAACGTTAGATTGAATGTTGCGACTGATACCGAGAAATGAATTGATCGAGAATGAGCAAACGTTTACTCGCATCGATAAACAGTGTCTTCATTTGTGATCGATGCAATAACATTTTCCATTAGCGCTTTCGTGTTTGATTGAAAAATTTGCGGCGGATTATTAAGAAAATCCTTCAATCATTTAATGATTATTAATAATAAATATGCGAATAAAAGTCGAGTTTATATTTTTCTTTTTTGTAGATATTTATATCTGTTCATTGCAATATCATTTTCTCCTTCTTAATTCCGTCTTCTTTCCTAAAATTATATTTAAGATATTTAAATAATATAGTTGTATCTAAGTTGTATCTAATAGTAATATTCCTCGTATCCCGATTTAATTTCTCACGGCCACCACGTCGTATCCGCAAAGACAAGGGCCCCTAAAGTCAAGCGGCTTAATAAAAGGCAATTAGTGACGTTTTTGTTCGCGCGAGCCGCCGAGAGCTGCCGGATGAATATTTCTTGCCGTGGCCAGCTGCGGCCATATTTGATCGGCGATTATAGCCTCGAGAGAGCGATTCAACGGCCGCGATTCTCGGCCTTTGATCCTTCTCTCTCGCGTGTCCCGCGACAGTGCCGTAACGTTAGATCCCGCGGAAATCCTGACGGATCAGAACGAGGACTCCTCCCTTATTTCATATACGTGTATACGTATGTACGTACACATTGTAGCCGCATATTAACGTTTCGGGGACCGACAGTTTAGTCACGGCCCTGATCGAGGGGTGACCGGTCGGGCGAAAGTGTTAAACGGCTCAATTAGCGACTACCTCGCGGCCCACCTCGGACTTTAATGGATCTCTTAATTTCTCATCTCGCGGCAGCTCGCACTCGCCTCGGTTGGCGGTCGTAAAACGGCGGCGAACAACGGAGAGGAGGGGAACGGCGAAGAGGTGTTAAATGACGGTAAACGTCCCGCACGAATTACCAGTATAATCGTTCGCCGCCTCTGAGAATTCCCTACACACGTGAATCTACGTATCTGAGCGTTTATCTTATAGAAATATAAATATATGCACCTAAGATCGCGCCAAGTCTCGTTCTGTTAAAACAGTAGTAATTTTCATACTGTAATAGCCGTTATTAAACGATAGAAAAAGACTTGCGTTTCGATCGGTTTGCACAACGTCGAATAAAAAGCTAAACAGACACGGGGAAGCGAAATCGATTATTTCTTACGAGTTATCGAAAGAGATTCTTAATAATTATCTACATAGTTGAAAGATTTGTATGCCAAACGATTCCACTTAAAATTTTGCGTTAATTTAACAAGATGAAGAATATGTTAGATAGTAACATAAATATTATTTACAAAATTGAGGCAAAAAAGGTGAAACAATTTGTAAGCAAAGCTGTGGAATCATATTTTTTTCAATAAATTAACATTTATTATATATATTAAATTAGCACATATTTTATTCATTTATCTTATTGTTAGAATTGATGTTTTAAAACATGTTACTTTTATTAACTTTGTTATTTATCAACTTACTCATTTTGACACTAAGAAATGTTGAATATCAATTTAACACAAATTTTCCAACTACACAGAAGAGAAAATGATGTTACATTAACAGCATTATTTTAATTGAAAATCTTTTTGAGTCAATAACATTTTTATTAATGAAAGAAATCAAATTTTATTGAAATGTGAGCATAAAGTATTTGTTTCACTAATAAAGTTAAAATAAATTAACAAAATTATTTTTAATTAAAATAATATTGTTGATACAACATAATTTTTTTTAGTGTATATATTATACAATATAATTGCAAAGAAATTTTATTTTGAAAAAGAATTGATCATAATTATAGGAACGTTTTTTGCAGGTGTGGTTTCAAAATCGACGCATGAAAGATAAAAGGCAGCGGCTATCCTTATCATGGCCCTTCTCGTGGAATTCGGATCCTACTCTAGCGGCAGCGTTGCTCGCGGCTGCCTCGGCTGGCACGTTTCCGCATATGGGTTACCCGGCTATTCCCACATCGAATTTACCGGCGACGACACACTTGGCCCCTTCGGCATCACCGTATCCGAACGCGGCCGCGGCCGCGGCTGCGTCTACTTATTATCGTTATACCGGGTATCATCCGAGCAACTCAGTCACCGCGCTCCATCGGCCACACGTTCGCCCTTTGAGCGGCCCTTATCCTGCACCCTCGCACCTATCGCTGTCCTCGCACCCGTCAATGCCGCCGCTGCATATCCTATCGAGTATGCAGATGCCAAACATCGCTGCTTCCGCCTTTCCCATGGGCAATCCGCCACCTCCTCCTCCTCCTCCTGTCACCATGCCATATCGGCCGCCGTTGATCGAAGAACTTAGCCCGGTAAATTCTTCCTCCTCCAGCGAGTACGATTACGGAGCAAGTCCTCCTAGTCAGTTGTCGCATCCATCGTCGCATCACTCGGTCCAGCAGCTGCCGCTGCCGCTGCCGCATTCGCATCCGGATCATTCGCACCACGCGCATCGCCTTACTGCACCTGTCATGCCAATAATATCACGAGATAGAGTTAGCAGCGGCGAGCAACCGATGAGACTAAACGGTATGAGTGTACCGGTCATGACGGTACAGCCATTCGAAAACAACGTGAGCAACACCTCGTATCATCACGTGGCGATTCCTTTGACGTCGAATATATCAGCCTTGTCGTCGCTTTCATTAAACAAGTCTGAAAAAGAGCTGGAGGAGGAGAAGAAGGAGAAAGAGAAGGAGAAGGAGGAGAAGGAGAAGAAGGAAAAGGAAAAGAAAGAGAAGGAGGAAAAGGAGAAGAAGGAAAAGGAAGAGAAGGAGAAGGAGGAGCAAGAGCAACATCAGCATCAACATCGTCAGCAACCGCAATCACTTCAGCTACCTTATCCATTTCAACCATCTCAGCTATCTCAGCCACCTCAGTCGCAGCAACGACAGCAACGGCATCCACCCCAGCCCAAGTTGTTTCAGCCATACAAAAACGACAAGGATCATAACGGTACGATGTAAAATAAAACAATAAGATATAATGAATGCTTTTCATTTGATGATACAAGTCGTCACAAGTATCGTTCTAGCTTTATCACTCTCTGAATGTCAGAAGAAGGATAGAACAACGCTTGTGTCGACTTGTGTCGACTTGTGTCACCAAATGGAAAACACCCAATATCTCTTCTCGCCGTACACGGCTATTGGCTGTGACTATAATCGCAATCGATTGGCAATGACTATAATCGTGTATATATGTAATTATTTGTACATACATTTGCATAACACGCATGTCGTATATAGGGTTTCAATCGGGGGAGGGGATGGGTGCTAGATAAAATTTTATCTTTACACAAAACTTATAACAATATATCTTACTAAAGTCAGCCTTCGAGAATCTTCGGCTTTTTTTACGAATTGATATAAACATTTAACTTTCCATAAAAATGATTTTTCGTCAAATGATTTTTCATAATTTAATTGTTTCTCTTTGCTAAAATTTAGAGGAGACAAACTCCTCCGACACCCCTTTGCTCATAATAACACGCGCTTTTCCCAATTATCACCTAATGTTACGTTGTATATTATATATAAGCTATTCTTTGTACATATATATTACGATAATGTACATTTATACACATGTAAGATAATTATTTTTTATTTAAATGTATTATATTTAGCCTTCTAATGGTTTAATATTTCTTAATAATTGGGGATAATGGGAATATGGATGATTTGAGAGAGCCGTGTGTTAAGTAATTAAAGTGGCGATTCATTTAGCGGGTTTTGTTTTAAGATTCACACTTTTGTAAACTTCAAATGTCTTTGACTTGCGTATTATCTCTACGATTCCGGAATTGCATATTTACACAATCGCAGCCTCATGTCGCTTCCTGAAATTTTATGACGTAATACACACACACACACACACACACACACAC
>Ga0157364_1005325_pt1 | contig 13078 bp, 5 predicted proteins | sample AttsexASBM2_FD_111476 | JGI IMG/M metagenome (GOLD analysis project Ga0157364, IMG submission 111476) | Fungus gardens microbial communities from leaf cutter ant in Ribeirão Preto, State of São Paulo, Brazil - Atta sexdens ASBM2 | ecosystem: Host-associated > Fungi > Mycelium > Unclassified ... | reverse complement strand
TGTGACTATAGTTTGCTTCTTGGAACAGAAGTCTAGCTTGCAGTCTTCTGCACCACAATAGAGGCACAGGTTGTTTTTGAGATGCTTCTTACACTTGTCACTAGTCAACTTGCTGTTGCTAGCTAGCTTGGAAGAGAGATCTACCTGCGGAGTATTAGGTTGTTTTTTGGAAGCAGGAGACAAAGATAACTTGGAGAAAGGGTTCTTGGCAGATGAGGCTGCCAGAGATAGATTTGTCTTGTTCTGGGAGGCCATGGCAGGACTAGAGATGGAAACTTTTCCTTGTTTCCAGGAGTGAGACTCAAGGGCCTCTTTCTCTACCTACTTTGCATAGTGGCATTCATGGTCACATTTCCAGTAGTGGTGATCAATGGTTATTGCTAAAGCATACATATTCTGGAATAAGGTAGGTTTCTCTTGTTTCTGGGTAGAGATAGGATCCTAGATCTAATTGGAGAGCCTTTGGTAATAACAATGACAGAGCACACTATTCCCCCAACCTAGTTGAGAGGCATAACACATGAAGTCTATGTTGTAAGTAAAAATCTTGTCACTGGGCTTCATGCAGAGATTATTCAGCATGTTAGCTGCTTTACCAATGGGGTCTGAGAGACCAAAATGTTGACATAGCTCGTCCACAAACAGATTCCAGTCAGAGAGCCAGTCTTAAAGGATATTCTGGTCTTTCTGGTTGAGGCCCATCTCAAACCAGTTCTAGGTTATTCTAATAAGATAGGTCATTGCAAAGTTGATTTTTGCAATGTCTGTGTTGAATTACACTGGATTAACATGAAAATATAAGTGACATTGAAATAAGAAATTATTGAGCTTGTCAGACTCAGTGCTGCTGAAAGTGCTAGAGATACAGACTTTAGTTTCTCTTGCATTAGTATTAAGACCAGGAGTCTAATTAGAATTAAGTTTGTTAGCAAGTCAGCTAAGTACTTTGGCCAATTGTTCATTAGTATTATCGCTCCAATAGAGTTTTGACTATGAGCAAGTAGAAGATGTAGGTCTATTAGCTGTAATAGCATTAGTAGTAGGATTAGTAGCAGGAGCATTCTTCCAATTAGGATTGTTGTCTGTAAGAATAATACTTGGGCTAGGAACAGGCAAAACTGTTTGACTAGATTGAATTATACTAGAGGGAGATCTTGGAGATAAATAGCCTCTTTGATGAATTTGTCTTGAGCATTGTAGAGCATTTGGCAGATAAGCCAGATGGTTACTGAAATGCGAGATAATATTGAAAGGTGTCCCAAGCATTGGGACCAGAGCTGTAGGTGAGGAGTTACAGTGAAAGGAAGCCATTTTTGGATCTTGAAATGTGAAATACAAAGTAGAATTGCAGATGGAACTATAACAGAGAATTTAGCAGTCCAAACTGCTCAGAAGTGACAGTAGACTTGGGAGTCTGATAATACTATCAAACGCAGTTCACACTAGGATAGAAGTCCACTAAATAGACTCAGAGTTGTGTAGACTTGTAGAATAATCTTGATTTCAGCTTATGTACTGCACCATCTGTCTGCCACATAGTTGCAACTTCAGATGATAGGAAGAAGTCTGAGATAGAAGTGAGTGCTAATTTGGTATATCACCATTGAATACCAGAGATCAAGTTCAATAAGAATTATCTTCATCAATTATCAGACTAGCAAATTATAGTGTAATTACTAATCTTATATACAAACAGATATTATAGGAGATGCTCAGGGTTTCAGTGGTAAAGCCCCTATTATCCTAAGTGGAGGTTTCAGTGTTGAGACACTGACAGGGGTAACTCTATCATAGAAGACTAAGTCAAATAGGAGTATCTCCACCATAGAAGATGGAATACCTAGATGGTTGTAGCACTATCAAAAGGTATGTTGCAAGGAAGGTGGCTGCTGTGGAAGGTAGGCTTGCATAATTTGGAGATAATATTGCCATAGAGATGTAATTTCCAGACAGGTGGACATGTATATGACACTTATCTTTTATTTCAATTTTTCCTTTTCTTGAACTCTATAACTACATTTACTCTTTGTCATCATTCTTGTTGTAGACATGTAATAGATATTTTCATTGCTACACAGATATATATATATTTGAGCATTTGTACTTAGCTTGTAGCTAGAAGATACTAAAACTAGATTATTTCTTTTGCTAGTTCTAATGATCTCAATATATTTTTTGTATCTCAATAACTACTATATACTACTTTGTTAAGAGAGACAATAGATATCTCTTAAATGTCTTGAGTTCAATACTAGAGATCAATTTGATAGCATAGTCTTACTTGTGGTGATCTGGGAGTATATCAAAATTTTTCTTAGCAAAAACGGATTTAAACCATTAAACATATGAGAGAATGACAGAAGCCTTGTCTGTGACTTGGTTTTAATAAAAAATCTTAGATAGTTATTAGAAAGAAGTAGCTACAACATACTGGTTGAGAGCTGATGGTTCAAAACATAAATGGATTATATAAAAACAATTATCTAGCTGTTGATATCTGTTAAATGATTGTATAGTTTGAGTAATATCTTTTAAGTCCTTTGATAAGATAGGAAAGAGACTAGATCTACATGTATTAAAGGCATATATCTAGTACTTCTCAGTCTTTTAGATGTCTTGACAACTAGAGCAGTGTATAAGATATCATATCATGACTACTTCTTTCTACCAGTTCATCTCAAGATTATACTGTCTAAGTCATATAAAGCCAAGGATAAAATCTTGTTTATCCAGACTAAATACTGAGCAAAGCTTACTCTAAATAGGATTAGTAATGAAGAATGATATCTACCACTTCTGATATCTGATCATTTCTATTAAAAGTATTATTAACATTGTAGATGAATATAAACTTCAAGAGTTTGCAGGTGTTTAGATGGTATTTCTTCATAAAGATTTTTATAGCTTTGAAGTCTACCAGTACATGTATAGAAGATATTTCTAAGGTATTAATGGCTTTTAGAGAGATTGGAAAGTAAAGAGAAATTCTATAAGTATTGAAATCATTGATAGTAAGATGCAGTAAGAGTCTCTTTTCTCACTAGGAATATTTAATAGGAGAAGTATAAGCAGACAAATAGGTATGTCTGATAAACTACTATTATCTTTAGTATATTCTTCTATCTTAAATACAGTGGACTTGTTTACTAGTAGATAAGATATACAAATTACCAGTCACTTTATACAAAATTCTATTTATTTATAGTACTACTAATACTATCTAAGTTTATAGGTTCTGTCACAAACCTCATTCAGCTTGTATCTCCACAACTAGTGGACTAATTTTCACAAACTAAGTTGCACTGGAAAGCCCCAAATAAGGGCTATCCTCATATATGTGGGATATACAAAAGTGACAACAAATGACTGAGATATCAGGCCATCAGTAACTGTAAAAACTTCATCTTCTAATATCTTATGAACAGCTGAATGGATTCACATGATTGAACTTGTATTGGAAAGTGCTCATCAATCCATTTACAATGATATATGATATGTCCCAAAGCAATAAGTTGTTACAACTCAAAGACCTTAGGGTTGGTTAATGGAAAAAACCTTGTATTAGGTTAATACAAGAGAACTTGATAAAGAACTCTGTACAAGATGGTCTACCTTATATACAAATACCTAATAGTCTGTGCGAGCTATTTCTAACCTACCCTAAATGACCATGTGTATGCCTTAAGGTCAACATGTGTTTTACATGTTGTCTGACATTATCCTTCCAGAATCTTCTACCTCCTTTTATGCATCATGTGACTTATGACCATGTCATCTGATGTGACTTGCTGTGTGACAGCATGATATTGTCACTCTAACCCTAACACTAGTTCTAAAAATAGAATAAAGAAAAATAAATCAAAAAGAAAATAAAAATGAGAAAAGAAAATAGAAAAATACTAAGTCCACTTTTTTTGTTCTTAATATAAGTATTGGTAGAGATACAAGCATATCAATATAATAACATAATTAGTTACCTTCTAAAATTAGTCTAACAGCTGCTATGACAAATGATAGCTCCTATCAGGTATGAGTTTTGATCATGTGATGGTAACAGCTTGTATATGGACCATCACTTTTTTGTATATATACCTCTATGTCTGAAGGCTAGACCTCAGACTTAACAACATCAATTATTCTTATTGATACTTTCCATCATCTACCATCATCATATCCTTATACTGAACCTCTGAACCACCATTAAGTTCAAGTATCACAACCAGTGAGTATCTTATTTGTAATAGGTTCTAACTATTAATGGGTCTTAATATTGTAGAAAAATCTATTACTTCACTAAAACTCAAGTTTTAAATACTGCCAAAGTTTACAGTCTTTTCCTTCTCTGCCTGTAAGTCTAAAGTGTTATAACTTAAGTCTTAAAGTTAGATAAAAAATAAACTCTTATATTAAGTTATACAAGAAAACTTGATAAAGCTTCTGTTACAAGTTAGTTTACCTTATATATATGGTTTGTATACACATGTTAGAGTAGTAAATAATAGACTTGGTTTTTCTTTCTTTTTTATTTTTCTTTTCTGTTTTCCTTTATTTTGATTTTACTTTTTACTTTTTGATTTTTTATTTTGGACTTAAACAAAAGGTGTGATGTGATGTCACACATGATAGTTATACAAGTCACAATGTGTGACAGAAGTATAACACCTGTTACAAGTGTTATATAATTACATAATACAGAAAAGAACATAAAAGGTTTTGGAACAAATAATGTCATATAGTATGGTAATAGCATGTTGGTCTTATGGAATGTATATAAACATTAGTATAGGTTAGTTATAGTGTGTGTACAAACTATGGTTATAATATATAAGGTAAATTAGTTTATACTTGGAACTTTATTAAGTTTTCTTACATTATTTAATATAAGAGAGTGTTTTTATCTTAACTCTGAGACCTAAGTCATCATAACATACTATAACTAATTTACTTCAAAGTCTATATACTTTCTAAAGACTAACATATTATTGCCATATTATATAATATTATCTATTCTAGAATCTTTTATAATCTTTTCTATGTTATGTGATTGTGTGACATGTGACCATTACATATGATATCATATTACACTCCTTTGTTTAAGTTTAAAGTAAAAAATAGAAAATAAAACTAAAAAATAAATAAATAAACAGAAAATAAAATAAAGAAAAAACAAAACTAAGTTTATTATTTATAACTTTAAAATGAGGAGTTTTTTAAGTTAACATTTCTGCTACACTATTAGAACTTTTTCTAATACTATTCTCAAAACAATCATAATTTCTCTTTTTTAACTATTATTTAATAAACTCTCTATATTTTAGTCAATATTTTGTTTAGATTTCTAACTATCTGATATAATCATCTTAAAATTAGATCAGTAGTATTTTACCTAATACTCTGATTGATTAGTAGTATAAATTGTCTAGAGTATTTAGAGTAGTAATTGTAAAGAGTTCAGAACTTTTTACTTTATCTAAATTCAAGTTAGTAATATTTGCCAAAGTCTGAGCCAACCTTATAGTTTTCTTGTTTCCCAAGCCTCTTGATCCCACAGTACTCTTATATATGCCTACTTACTCCTTTATGACTATCAATCCATTTCTTTAGCTACTAATCAATAAGCTCTCTCTATCTGGTAATATTTCACAAGAGGTTTATAATTATATAACTTGAATATATGGTACTGTCAAACAATATTACTTAGGATTTCTCTGGAGTTGTAAACTCTACTAAATTGCTATGATCTTTATTTAGTTACTTTGATAGTTTCTTTTCTTTATATAGCTATAGTTATTAATATCAATACTCTGTACCAATATATTTGTATAGTATGAACTGTTTAGAATATTTAGAGCAGTAGTTGCCTATAACTCCAGAAAACTTTATTCTATGAATTCTCTAAAAATAAATTATATATTGTGTAGAATAGTATAATAAACTTAGGATTTCTTGGAAATTGTAAACTTTATATATCTTATAGACTTTACCTAGTAGTCTTAACAAATGTCCTTTAATATATTTAGGTTATTTATGAGTTTCTCCTATTGCTTAGTGATTAATTGTTAGATGTTCAACCTTACTGGACACTTGCAAACTATATGGTTCAAATTCCTATAATAGTAATATCTCTTAGTTAGTATGGGACAGAGTCTTCATATAGTATTTATCTCTATAAGGATTTTAGGAAAAAGCATCAGTTGTAGCTAGTATTAGAGTACTGAAGTAATGAGAGGTAGTTGATAAAAAGTAGAAATAACTAATGAACTCTGTAGAGTTCAGAGATTAAGAGAGAGAATGAGAGTAGCTTGTTAAGTGGACTAAAATATCTTATTGGTCTACTTTGTTTGATTTATTCATCTTATAGCATCAAACCATGTGGGAGAGTCTGTATCTTCTGGTCTCTCTACTGGTAGTGTTATAATTTGGTTTTATATTACCATTCTAAGTTTGTGACAGAACTTGACTACTATAATGTATAGATCAATGTAGCTAGCTTTGAAGATTAGAGTCTGAAACTAATCTAAATAATCCTCTCCTGTACAACTTCCTTAGTAATATATTATCTCTTTTAGCTAGTTAACTGTTTTAGCAGTGGTGTTAATAAAGAAGAAGTACTCTTAGAACAGTTGCTTGAACTAAGGCTATAATACTATAGAAAAGGTACTAGTGTTTGACTCTTTAAAAAAGATTTCCTCTAACTGTTTAGAAGTATAGCTACTTCTGAAAAAAGATAAGATCCAAAGAATCTTGTCTTGATCACAAGTGAACAGATCTATGGATAGCTAGATATAGAGAGGATAGAAACTAAGGAAGACACTCTTTACTTGTTGATCTCCACTGAAGTCCAGTAGGATAAGATATTAGGTCAAGAATAGTAAGGTTGGTGTTTAGATATAGAAAAGTTAGCAGAGGAGAGAAGTCCAAATATAAAGAAATAGAGTCCATCTACAAATACAAGAGTAAAGTTAGATACTAATTTTTTACAAGTTCTAGAGTTGATTCATGAGATTAGCAAAGATGTTATTTGTTAAATATTCTAAGATATACTGGTGCTCAGCTACTTTTTTTAAATAGTTTTTAAAAAAGCCCAAAACTTCATTAGTATTGACAGGGTTCATGGGATGATCACTTGGAGCAGGCACTATTTAAGAAGTGAGAAAAGAGAAAACAGGTCAAAACATGAGGATAAATAATCTAAGACTACAAGACTAATAATGATTTAAGATTACAAAAGGAAGATTCTATTCTACTGTTAGAGCAACTGAGTCAAGTATGTAGAGTCAGTGGAGTTCATAAGCTCTAGAAGAATCCTAAGTTTATTGTTTGCAACTACTAAATATATGACTTATCTCTAAAGAAAAACAAAATGAGGTTTTCTAAAGATAACAACAAATAAACAGTTCATATTAATCAAGCAGAACATTGCTAATCTAACTCTCAGAATAATTGTGCTAGGTGGTTAGAAAATCTGATAGAACAATCTGGAATGTTAGCTTAGATTAGTAAAAGCTAATTAAATGATAGTTGAAGAGAGAAGATTATGCTTATTGTAACAATACATGATAAAGTTTAGGAATAAGATGGTGGAGTTAACTTAACAAATTCTACAGTGTTAGCAACAGTAGTTATGGCTTGTGACTTTGAAAGAGAAAAGTTTATGGGTTTAGCAATAGACATTAGTAGTATTTAAGGTTTAGATTTTGGCAAAGTGGTAGATTCTTTTACAGATATGGAGTTTTGGATAAAAGTAAACTTCATTATAAGAAACTAAGTACTTGTGAGGTTTGAAGAGAGACTTGATATTAGATATAGTTTATATCTTGCTATTCAAGATCTAGTGATAGGCTCTCAGAAGTTCAAATAAGTAATTGTGTATTATCCAAGTACATAAAACATAGAAGTTGGAATGTCCTTCAGCTTCTGCTTGTATACTGTACTTCTATTAGTTATACTAGTCACATATTTCAGAAGAGATACTCAGGATATTACTAACAGACAAGTCTACTAGAAGGTAGAAGGTATGTTATTGCTAACACTAAAAGTTAATAGCAGTTTTAGTTAATTTTCAAGATAAGGCTTTATAATATAACTACTAGTTTATATATTAAGTATAATATCTAGTATAGTTATCTAGAAATAGAGACTACTAAGTGAGTTATCTGTTATAATACAAAAGTATGGACAGACTTCTAGGGTTAGGGTTAGGATCTTAGGTAATTATTAGTCTACAGCTAGAGAGAGATAGGAGCACATGACTAAGAAGTCATATAACATTACATCATAGGCCTGAAGTAGTCTAGAGCAGTCTGGAAGGACTTAGGGTCTAGAAGGATTGGGAAGAGTCTAGAGTAGGAGTTAGAGTTAGAGATAATGTCAAGAGATAATGGTTCCTCATGGTATACACATGGTGCACACATGTACAGTGGAGATTAAGGAGTATGACATCAGGGCACATGTATACAGTATGGTGGCCTTATGGTAAATGAGTAATAGGACATAAGGTAGAAGCATGGACCTTAGGGCAAGAGAAGCATAGTCATAGCACAGACCAATGTTACAACATATATAAGTAGGAATAGTTCCTGTAAAGAGTTCTTCATTGAGTTTTCTTGTGTAAACCCTATACAAGGTTCTTCTCCCAAACCAACACTAAGATTTCTAAGTTGTAACATTATCCTAGTTCTAGTAATTCTTAGATGTTTGGAATGGAGATTTATAGAGTTGTCAAAAGTCTAGCAAAGATATTTGAGATGAAATAGAGAAATATGATCTATACTAGAAAAAATCAGAGAGTACAGATGAGGAAGGAGATATTATCTGTAAGTTAAAATAAATATAGTCAGATATTATAAATGTTGTGATCCAAGACTTAAAGTTTAGTTAAGAAAAGAACCTTATATAGAGTTTATATAAGAGAACTTGATAAAGTTCTTAGTATAAAGTATCTATCTTATATATGCTAACTAGTTGGTCTATATAATATTATTATTCTAGAATTTTTTATATTTTTATATGATATAACTATAACTATAACTTACAACAAAGATGTAATATTGTGTCATATTGTGTGACAGTTTGTGACATTATGCTAACACCTAATTCTAAGTTCAAAATACAAAAATAAAATAAAATAAAATAAAAATAAATAGAGTTTACTATCTTTAACTCTAATAATAAACTGACTTCTAAGATATCTGCTTTATAACTTTTGGTTAGGACTCTAACCACATTTAAGTATACTCCTACATCTGTAATTGTTTACATATAGATTAGTCTTTCATATTTCACCTTCTAGCAACTTGTTACTTAGACTTCTAGTTATTTTATATTTTAGAAGCTATCTCTATAATGTCTTCTTAATTATTTTCTATACTACTATTTCTTAGCCACAGTTCTGGCTACAGACTTAGTATATAAAACTAAGTAGATACTCTGTAATCTCTAATTTGGAAATCAACTAAAAATTACCTCTTACTTTTCTAACTAAGATTCCACCAAGATCTAACTAAGTATTATCAAGAATTTAATAATTCTTTCTTTTACTTCTCTGACTAAGCTATTAGCTAGTTTCTCTGATAATTCACTCTTTAATCTGAAATTATGACCATACAACAGATAATAGATATAATATATAAGTTGAGACCAAGATTGTTTTCCAAGGTTATATTGCTAATTTACAGATAAGTTTCCAAGCTTGATCTATAATCTGGATACTTATCCAACTCATGTATTTTCACATCTATTTCTTAAATAAGTTTCTATACTTGATCTAATTCTTTTCCTATATGACTGATTGTGGATATCTGCCTGAAGTAAGTTATACTCATCCTAACAATATCTATTCTAATATTTTCTTGATACCAGATTAGAATATGACATTTGAAAATAATGAACTTGGTTTTTTAATTTTTATTTCTTACTATTTAGTTACTCTTATTATATAATATGGAAAAAAATATGGAAATATTTAGAAGAATGACATTATACATCATATGTTATAATAACTTTTATATACATGACTTATAACATTTAGAATAGACTAGATATAAGCATATATAGATTATGCTCTAAAGGTATATAAAGTAAACTTACCTATACTATAAACTGTTCTCATGTGTTAATTAATACAAGATTTCTCTTTTGTTCTAACTCTTGAGCTTAAGTTATAATATTCACTATAAAAGATGAGTTACTTGTAAAGTTTGAGTTGAGAGTAAGTCTACTATAGAAAATGTTAATTTACTAGTCCTTAAATACTTATAGGATGTCTACAACATTTGAATACTATTAAAGTGACTAGGTGAAGTTTATGGAGTTTAGCAGAGTTTGCAATTTCTAGAAAGTCTTAAGTATATTGGTATAACTATAACTAACATGTATAGAATGCTTACTTCTAAGAAGTTCTAAGAGAATAGAATGAGGACTTCTGAAAGTGGCAACAATTCTAAAATACTAATAGAATCTATTCCAATCTAGCAGAGCAGTGTTAGTCTAAGTGAAGAATAATAATAGCTAGATAGTCAGGAACTCCAGTGAAAACACCTAGAAATTTACCAGAAAAAGAAGAAAGGAATCTTATAGCAAAGATATTAGAGAGATTTGATAACAGAGATCAACAATGGGGTCTAAAAAGTCTAGTGGGGTTGGAAATTTGCTAGAAAAAGACTGGAGTATAGCAGAGTAGTCAGGTACTGACTAGTAATGAATAAGAAGACTACAGGTTTCAGCAGGACTGATAATGAAGATTTAGGGTGCTAAGGTAAGTCCTCTTGTAGATACATTAATAGAGAACTCTCTGCTCTAGATAAGATCATTGTTTTCACCTATCCTATAAAATGGACAGATATTTGATTTAGTTGATCTGTGATGAGACAAAAATAGTGTTATGATCTTAGGCTAAGCTCAGGTTGCAACTTAGGCAAAGACTTGAGAATAGAATAGAGGAAGATACAATTGGTAAAGCATAAAGATACAAGAGTACATCTATGCTATATATATGAAAGTACTATAAAGAGACAGTCCACAATACACAAGGTAACCAAGATATAGAACATAAAAAAAGAGTAAGGATACAGCATCTACTATATAAGGTGCTGACTAAGACTACTTTGGTGCAGCTGATCATGTCATCATTATCCTATATCTTAGTCCATGCTGAAGACATAAAATATCAATCATAACAGATAGAGGTTAGATTTGAATAGAAGTAAACTCTGTTATAGAAAATAAAGTACTTGTAAAAACTAATATAAGAGATCTGCTATGGAAGATGAATTACTCATAGAGTTTAATGGAAGTGATTTGCTATGGAAGACATTAATACTTAGAGATTGGACTTTGACATACTTCTTTCATATGACTAATCAAAGACTTTTACTCAAAACAAAAACTGTACTGAATAGTTCCTCCAAGTACTAGTTCCGTTATGGTGTACTTGAACACTAATATTCTTCTTTTTCTTTTATCTATTTTTCTTGATTTTATATTTCTTTTCTTTTCATTGATGATAAGGAGGCATGTGACTGCAGTCACATAACATGTCACATAATGTGAGGTCATAAAGCCTAGAATGAACTAGAGTGGGCTAGAGTGGTCTAGATGGATGACATTAAGGAGCATGTTAACTGCATAGCTACCTCATAGTATACACATAGTATACTCATGGACAACACATGGCCATTAGGGCAGGAGTAATTGCTTGTAGTACAGACTATGTGTAACTTATATAAATAGGATAGCAATCTAGCAGAGACTCCTTGTTGAGTTCTCTTATGATCCCCACATCAATAGTCTACTGAGAGCTTTACTTGTTTGTGTGATTATTGGACTTTGTGTCTAGTGGTTGCCACAACAAGTTCATAGAATTTTATAATATTAGACATGATAAATAGAATAGTAGACATTGTTCTATCAATAGCCTCTAGAAATAATTTTCATCTTTATTATACTTATAAGTGTTATAAACTTTATTCAGCTTGTATCTCCATAACTAGTAGACTGATTTTCACAAACTAAGTTATGCTGTAAAGACCCAAATGAGGGCTATCTGCACATATGTGGGATGTACAAAAGCAACAACAAACAATCAAGATATCAGGTCATCAGTAACTGTAAAATCTTTGTTTGTTAATATCTCATGAATGACTAAACAGATTTACACAATTGAACTTGTGTTGGAAAGTACTCATCAAACTATGTCCAATGATATATAATATACTACATGTAGTGACATAATTAGTTATCTTCTAAAATTAGCCTGATAGCTGCTATGACAAATAACAGTTTCTATCAGGTATGAGTTTTGATATAAGATACTTAAGAATGTGAGAGTGGCTAGGTCCACTGGGTTTAGTAAGAATATCCAAAGTGGAATAGAGATAATTGATCTACACTCAAAGAAATTGAAGAGTACAGATGTGAGAGAGAGGCATTATTCATAGGTTGGGACAGATGTGGTTAGAACAGGATATAATATATTTATACTTTATCTAGACAATATAACTTAGGTTTCACCACATCTCTGCCTTAGTTTATTAGAAATGATCTTATCAGTCTAATCATAGTTACTAGTTACTGTGGATCTGGTCTTGGGATTGCATCTCACTCAGTTAGTATATCACATGATCATATGTACTACTACCTGTGGATGTGTTTTATGACTCTTAGTCATTTACAGTTGTCCACAGTTGTTCAAGTGACTCGTGAGTAATCAGATTACTTTCTAAAGCTACTAGGACCTCTTAGTCATCACCTGTGCTCTATTTAACATAGTTGCCCTAACAACTGTCAAATAGTGTCATTGGATAACTGTTTAGGTAGAGTGGGTACCCTTTTGACCCAACTTAATGTCCCATCACCATGGAGTCAAAATACAGCTGTATACACAAAATCCCACTATAGTAATGTTAGGATGGTGAACATTTCTTCATTTTATATTTTCTTTTTATGAATTATCTACTTTATAGAAAAGCAAGCAGTAACAGTTACTGTCCTATGCAAAGTACTATCACAGATTTGTGTAAGAGAAAGAAAATAGAGGATAAAGTTCACTGAAGTTGGTAATATCCAGCTGGGTTAGACT
>Ga0157364_1005324_pt1 | contig 13078 bp, 8 predicted proteins | sample AttsexASBM2_FD_111476 | JGI IMG/M metagenome (GOLD analysis project Ga0157364, IMG submission 111476) | Fungus gardens microbial communities from leaf cutter ant in Ribeirão Preto, State of São Paulo, Brazil - Atta sexdens ASBM2 | ecosystem: Host-associated > Fungi > Mycelium > Unclassified ... | reverse complement strand
GATTCAAAGTTGATAGTCAAAAATTTAATCGCGTGTTTGAAATCAGTTCAGAACCGCGTGTGTATCACTACCTTCTGTATTTTCCTTCAATGTTTCTCGCGACACATATGATAACGTTTCCAATCTTCTTTGATCAAAGTAAATCGCGAAGTCTACGCCGTTTGCTTCCACCTTGACCGATCTGAATCTACGTCCCTTTGCATGATAGACACAACGTTTTCTAATAGCACCGAGTTCGTCCCAGCTTGCAATCGCATCGAATAGACATAACGTCGTCTGAATCTCTCTAGAAATCTTCGACTGGGCCGGAAATCGCTGTCGACGCACCGCACTTCTTCCGGCAAAGTCCGTGCGGGCTTGAAGCCGGCCGCGCACTCGTCGATGCCCCCGAGAACCGTCGATAGATCGACAGCCGCTTATCGGACCGCTATACAAGACCCGATTTATCTCGTAACCTTGAATAGCGTCGATCAAGTCAGACGTCGAGTTCGCTGTACCGCGATTTCGCCTGTCCTTCAAAAGCACACTTCTTAAACGGTATTCTTGAAGCAGTATCGAATACGATAAAACATTTACTCGAGATGTGTAATGTCTTATTACATGTCTTGTCACAACAGAGTCACAATGAACGTTCTCTAATTCGACGAAGATTCAGAAAAACACTTGAAAATATTTCGTGTAAAATTGAGATGCAACTGAAGATTTAATTGATAAAAATTCATGCTTGCACATCGCACTATTTTTGTATTAATTGCAATAAAGGGACTTTCCTTAAATACAGATTATACTAAATATCAATGCACTATATTCTTTTTTTACTGTCTTTTTTTCTAGAGAATTGCCTAATTTCCATTATCTGTTCGTCAACAGTTAAAACTGCGTTCTCTAGTCATTCTGTAATCACGTATTTTTCATTTTCGACTAACATCGAAGCTTTCTGCAAACTGCATTCATTTCTTATATGGATATTTCCTCGAACTTTTTTTACAGCGTGACAATAATATTCTCAAGATCTCGATCGATATTCTACGGAGCGGCTAAAATTTTCTTTCAACGCTGAGCAAACTCGATCGCGGTTGATAAAACTGGAAGTTTCCGAGGCTCTCCTGCAAGATCCGATCCCCCTGGAGTCACATCGAATCAGTATCGTTGTCCTCGTCGTGATCAGTAGCGAGACGACGGTTTTTACGCGCGTGTCGATGTAAATTTCGCGTCGTGCCCGACATAAATCGTCCGATCGGCCGATGCAAAGAAAAACGCGATTGGACCGCGACCGATCTAGTTGGTCGCCGTTCTCCGTCTGGTTGATTCGGCGATTCAGCCGGAATATGCGGTCAGCCTCGCTGGCTGTCGGTAAGAAACGCCAAATTCCGCGGCCTCCTGATCGCGATCTTCGACCTGCCACGTTGTCCTGCCCGTTTTTTCCTTCTCATCGGTGAAGCGGACCCGTCCCGATGGTTCGGTCGGTCTACGAGCGCGTTCGATGATACTCCTCGATGACCGTCGCTGATCGCTCTCGCTCGACTCGATATCTTCTCATCTTGCGTCTAGCTTGGATGCCAAAACGGAGACGGTAGATTTTTGATCGAAGTTGATGAGAATATCGATAATCCCGTAGATTTTAAGTTCTGCAAGTAATGTCTTCTACTTTGTACTCGCAGATAAAATTGTCCCTTGATCTTCAGATACTGAAGCTCTTGAGTAATAGAAAAATTAGGCCAAATCCAATTTTCAAGATACTCCAATTCGAATGTTGCTTAATCACTGAGTGTTTTTGAACGATACCAAGAAATGACTATATTAAGCTGATCGTCCAGGAAGACAGAAGATGTTTGATGCACAACGGATCGAATTATTCCAGAATCTCTGTGAGTCGTCCCGCAAAATTCACTGATAAAAAATTTATCTACTAATTTTTCAACGACAAATCAGCATCCGATTATCCGACGTGCGACGATGCTTCAATTTCTAAAGTAAATACTGCTCGCTCGAAGAGAGTAACGGTGGTAAATCAGTAACAATCAGTCGGGATGATATCGTATTGTAGAATAGGAATTTCAATGTGACGTTATCCCGAGTTTCCTTTGAAACGCAAAACTCATCCAGACACTGTAGACACAAATTTGATTTGCGATCCTCGCCGTTCGTCGACGAGGAACGTGCGACGCGATCGTGGAATGTGCGATTTGATTAGCAGGTGCCGCGGTACTATGGTGCCGGCTTCAGCCTCAGCACGGCGTAGTACACCGGCCAGCAGGGATCCTGCTCTCTCGGAGGGCACGAAGGACGCGGAAGGTGGAGGTGGTCGCCCACCGGACGTACCGTCCGAAATCGCATACGCAGCTATCAGAGAAGAGGTTGCCACCCTACCCGCCGTCCTCGGCCACCACCGAGACCGCCGCCGCTACCTCGAGCACCACCTCGAAGAGGGGAATCGTCGGTGGGGGAGTCTCTCGGCACGCCTGCGCCCCGTGAGCGACGTTTGCCCCCCTTGCACGCGAAGCGGCGACGAGGTGGAAGTCGGTGGAACGCGTGGGGAACGCGCACCGAGATACGATCTCGCGCAAGATTTCGAGATGGTTTACGATACGAGGCGAACCCTAAAGCCAACAGAGCTATCTTTCTCAAGCGCGATAGATTTCGTTTCCCATCAAAAGAAAAAAAATGACTGTGACTAGGGATGACCAACATACAAGTTCAAATAGCTTCGACAGTTATAGTATGTGAAAATATAGATATAAAAGATTTAGATTACTTAATAAGCTTTTTTACCCCTAATATGTTTAATTATATTCTATCTGTAATAATCTATAGTAATATATATAATTTATAGTTAGTGTAATTAAGTAATAGTTTTTAGAATAATATTAAAATAAAAATTTTAGAACTTTTATAAACGTGAATTTCTTTCATGATAAATAAATCTTTGGTATAAATATCAATCGCAAATTAAAATGCATTTCTATAAATAAATGTAAAGAAAATAAAGATTTGATAAAAACAAGTCTTAAAATGTTTTATTCGTAATTTATATTATTTATAATCCTTTATATATTTTAATGACGTTAAATAATATGAGAATGAATAATTTTATTTCATAATTATATATTACATATTATTTTTTAAAAATGTTTTTACCATTTAAAATAGAGAATAATAATATATTTGAATTTAATTATGAAAATTCAAAGATATTAAGAGTTTTGATAATAGCTTGTAATGTAGCTAAATATAATCAAATACTTTTATTAGAAAGTAAAATACTTTAATATTAATAACCAAAGTTTATGAATATTTAACTTAATTATTGACTTTGCTATATAACAGCTATGAAAATAATTTCAATTTTAACATTTAATTCCAAATATTTCGCATAATTCTATAGAAAGAACTACAGAAATAATTCAAGATGTTATGTCGCGCATGTATCATTGTAATCATTTTAATTATCTACAATATGCTAAGCAAATATATTTAACAAATTAATATTAAATTATTTTTAAATGAAGGATTCGGGAAATCTATAATGTTATTAGATTTTTATTCCTAAATTATATATTTATATGACTATATTTTATTTCCATATCGGATTTCGTGATATAAACGAGACTATGCGATGGGGAGGAAGATCGATGATATACGTACGAGCGTGACGTTTATAGTGGGGTTATCAATATCAACCTTTTACCGGTTTTTTTATATAAAAGTTACTATAGAGCTGAAAAAATGAGAAGAGGGAAAAAAATAATCGTAACCATTGCAACAATTACAATTTATTTTATACGAAAATATAAGAAACTATTGTAATCTTCTCAGTTTAAATTTATAAGTATATAATTAATTAAATTGGAATAATAATTAATTTTATTTTTAATCTGTATTATTAAAACTGTCGGTTAATATAAATCTATGTATGCAAAAACAATTGAAATATAAATAAATATATATATATAATTTGTATAGGAAATTAAAAAAGGAAACTTTCATATTTATGCAAATTTTTTAATTGTGAATAGTACAACTCAAAAGATTTACTCAAAGGTTAAAATTAAATAAATTTTTTTTTTTATAATTTTTATATTTATTCATATCTCTTTTATATCTTTCAAAATAATACAATTAAAGAACTATCTTTCCTTTGTTCTTTCTTTTAAATTTATTTTAAAAATATTTTTAAAACTAAGATTTATATGTCACATATCATTTATATATTATTATCATTTTATTTACATATATTTTAGGTTACATATTATATGAAAATTTTCATTTTTTTTAAATATGTATTTAAGGTGCTTTACCAAAATAGAAGAAGAGTCTCTCAATTTCGGATTTCACTTGCCTAATTTTTTCAAGATTACAGTTGACACGTAGTATAGTATCTACGATGAGAATACCCGAGCAAATGCTTTAACCTATTTACGTCTAACGCGAACGATAAATCATACGGCCATATTATTAATAATGCGACAGCAGAAAGGGCTGACAGGACGGCGCAAGAAAAAGCGCGTCCGAACTTCCGCGGGCGTCGAAGGTTCCGCAAGAAACACACAGAACGGGATAGAATCAAGCGCTAATCAAGACCGATGGTCAATAATGGCGGCCACGAGCTGGCTGGTCGGCCAACCCAAGTCCAACCTACCCCTCAGGCGCCGGGCGTGTACAGGGTGGTTTAAGCCACCACCGTCGCCGCCACCGCCGCCGCCGCCGCCGCCACCGCCGCCGTCGCCGCCACCACCGCCACCACCACCACCTCCCACTATCCTGCTCGACAGGGGTTGATTCTGGCTGAAGCTGGAGAGCGAGACATATTTTTATTGTAGCTAGGTGAATCACTGCTACGGGCCATTTCTCTGTGTGTTATCTAACCTGGCCGCTTGTCTACGCGCACGCTTTTACGCGCGCGCGTGGATCTGCTGTCTTGTATTTTATTCCCGTTGCTGAAAAATGCATGCTGGCTGCATGGAAACTTTGTGCGATTTTAGTAAACGGATTTTTCATGCAAAAAAACCATATCAGCCATAATGATAATAATAATGATAATAAAAATCATCCAGATTACAATTGCAGGATTACAGAATTGACGTCTATTCTTTATATACGAGTGAATTTCAGAAAGGGAGGGAACTGCAAATTGTCACAAATTGTCTCCCTTTTTATCATATTTATACACAGAGAACGCTTTCGTATACTGAATAAAATCGTTATATATTCGGCTATACCGAAAGTAAAAAATTAATCGGTTTTTTTTTTAGATTTTGCATCGGAGAACAAAGCTCGTTACATGTAAAATACATGGCGCGCACATTGTTTGCGGCTCGGATCGAAAAGAACATTTGCGAATGGCTTGTATATACGTTCATATACACATGTACATATAGAACATACACTTGATCCTATCCTATATATATTTGGTCTCACGTATTCACGTATATATCGCTATATGGGTCTGACTCTTTCTGTATTCAGTCAGCACGTCCGTATGAATTTGCTCTGTTTACTACATGTATTTAAATACGGTATCGTTATACGTAGAAATACATGCAAGCAATATGCATCAAAAGTCGCGCTTTGTTTTTTTTAGATACTGGATGATGAACTAAAAAGAACAGCAACTCTTTCCCACGCTGTTATAAAATTATTTAATATCTAATGATGAAGGAATTTTTGAGTACAGTTATTATTTACTGAAATACTGTATTAAATGTTTTAATACTGCCTACTAAATATGATTAAATATATTTAGTTATTATTTAGTTATTAATAATTAATTTTATTTAGAATTTTTAAGAAACAAAATCGATTAAGTAAAGATCGCTTATTTGCTACAATAACAACACAACTAAAAAAATTTTAATATTTTGAATTATTAAAAGTTTGTAATATTAATTTTGAAATGCAATTCTGATGTAATAACTAATTGTATAGGAATAAAAGTATGTTCTTTCTCTTGTTCTTTATATTTCTATTTCTTTATTGTAAATAACTAACATAACAATTTTTTAGTTATATCAATTGTAACAACTGAATGGTGTGATAAATGTAGTTGAATGAGCATTATTATTATTATTCAATCATTTTTCAAAAACTCCGTGCAAGAAAGCCTATGCTTTCGAATCTGACTGTAATTAAGGACAGTTTTGCAAATCGGTAAAAATATTTGTAATTAAGACAGAATTTAGAATACAGACGCAAAATCCCTCTTCGTTACTGCATACAAGTACACGTAGACTTACGTGTAAGGATTGTTATGGCGTACACCCACGTGTCGCACAAACGCGTTCATTTCGATTCTCTCGTACGGTACTCGGCTCCCGATCACGCACGCGTATACACACTACTCCCACACACGTGTGTTCGCACACACGCGGGAGACAACCGGATCAGTCGTCGGGGGTGCACTCAACAAAATTAAACTCTCTACGTTCCTCGACCTCGGACCAACGTGGCAGTCGCAATCTCGCACCATCAGGAGAGAGACATCGACGGCTTTCGTCGCGTTTCGCACGGCCGATCCGCGGTAGCTTGAGAGTCACCCCCGCGCAATTTCAGGCACGCAGTGCAGCAGATCTTAACCCTTAACCCTTAATCCTTCCATTCCGGTTATATATAGTATTTGATTTTGCGGAATCTCGAGGCAACCAGGAAAGAGAGAGGAGGAGAGAGGCGGAGAGAGAGAGAGAGAGAGAGAGAGAGAGAGAGAGAATAATAGCACGCTTTTGAAGAGATTTAATCTAATAGTATAAAATATGTATTTATAATAGTTTGCCATCTTCTTTAGCGGATCTCACATTATATAATGCCAGAAATTTGAAATTTTATTTGATATGGAGTTAATATATACATGCATCAAGAAATAAATTAATTTCTTCTGATATTCCTTTTTATCTCTATCCTCTTTTTTTTCTTTAAGAGAATTCTAAGAACTGTGAATTTAACTGGATAATATTAGAAAAGGAATTTTTAATTTTATTAAATTGCTAGTATTTTTTTAATGCTAATACAAATATAATCAAGATAATTTTGTTTTCAATTTTGCAAAATCATTTAAAAGTATTTTTTGATATATTATAGATATCTTGTTCCTTTTCAACATTTAATAATTTCCAAATCGTACTCTTTTGTAGTTATTGATAATGAAGTTGATACTCTTTTGTATATTTCCATTAAATAAATTTAATATTACAAAAGACAGTTTGCAATACGTTTGTAAGTGGTCGGATGACTTTTTTTTTGTTGAAGAGGAAATCGTGATGGTTATATCGGGGTGTTGTATAACGAAAACGGATAGCGCGCGATGGTTAGCGCGAGCGAACGGGTCGAAAAGCTCGAAAAGCTCGAAAAGCCCGAAAGAGAGTGTCACGTTTCCATGGTAACCCGGCATGGCAACTCCGCCTCTCTGGCCTCGTCGGTTCGATATCCTCTCGTCTCTCTTCCCTGGCTCTCACGTCAACGTGCTCTACATTTTTCCAAGCCGAAGTCGAGCCCACGAACCGTACGATTAGAATTGAAGAAACGATAATAGTTGTACGTCAAAAGGCACGTCCGACAAAGTCTTATTCCGAAACGTCTTCGTGATTAATCCTTTCAGCGATGTCGAGCGTCATGCCTAGGATAATAAACTTGATGATAAAATAAATATGTTTTCAAAATATATTGCTCCATTTAGTGAGATTCCGATGTATGATTAATTCTATTCTTGTTCCGAATAACTTTTAATTGTTTGAGAAAATTTTTTAATAATTGTGTACAAATGTTTTAATAGTGTTGTGATTTAATAGAAATAATTATTTAAAGTTTAGATAGTTTGATATAAGAACTATTTATTCAAAATTTTCTTTCCTATATTTTTAAAACTTGAATAATCTTGTATGTTATAATATCGTGATATTATATATGTATTTTATATATTTGTCTATTTATAATTGTGTGGAAATACAAACGAGTTTTTCATGAAAATAAATTTTCAATGTAAAAAGAGTACTTTCACATTTAGATTCAAAATAAAAAGTTGCGTTAGTGATATTGTGAAAACAATGTTTTAAATGAAACTAAACAAATCACTGTTAGATTTAACTAAGTGTAAATTAGATTAGAATCGGAATTAGAATCATCAAAAATTCTGCTCACTTATTTAAGTTGGAAATCATATTTTAAATTTTAAATGACAATTATATTATGAGTATAGAATATATGAAAAGGAGACAAAATTATATACACATATATATAAAACAAAATTATTATAAATAGAGTTATAAGAATAATGATTCATTATTAATAAGAAATAAGGACACGAATAAACCGTACAAATACGTAGATTTAAATTAGTACAAATATATAGATATTTAATTATACTATACTCCAATAATCTTGTTATTAAAAAAATTAAGCAACGACATTAAGACATGATTATAATAAGTAATTACACGCATACATATATTCATGTCGGAATACTCAGTACACTCAATACACTAAACTTGAGCACAGAAGCTTATGTGCTCAAGAATGATTAAAAGTGAGTCAGGTAGAAAGATTAGAATCGTACAATTCCTTCTAAGAGTCTTCTCTGTTTGACACATTAATTTTCCACACATCTACAAAATCAAATAGTCCTCGCGGCAAGACTCTTTCCTCTCTTCCGCTATGCTGAATTTCGGAATTTACCTCCGGAACGTTAATATCTGAACGATGGTGTCGAATCGATACGAGCCGGCGCGCGGTCTCTCCCGCCGAAAAGGGCAAACAAATTCGTACGCGCTTTCCACGCATCCGTCCATCTATCCTGCTCCCACCTTCCTATATCTCGTCCTCGTTTTCGCGCGGCCCATCTTGTCCTGTCCTCTCCAATGCGTTTCGCCCGCGCCAATGCAGCCACGATGTACCCTCCTCCTTCCACTTCGCTCTTCCACCGAGCATGTGCTCTCTCGCGTGCAAAACGTCCTCTCGCGATTTGCTTTCCTCGCTCCTTCACGTGCCTCTTCCTTTTTCCATCTTCCTCCCTCGTTATCCAGCGCTTCACTCGTTTCCGAAGTTCCGCACCCTCGGTCCCTTCTTCCCCTTCACTCCCCATCTTCGGTCTCTCATCCCTCTTTCTTCGTACGAGAACGCGCGCGTTAACACGTGCGCGCGAGCGATGGGCGAGAAAGAGCACGGATGACATATGCAGAATGTAGTCACCTCTATATTTTACGCCGGGCTGTTCGCAGGAATTTACGACGCTGCCATCGGTATTCTTCTCCTATCTATCTACCTACAGCATTGCTCCTTCCTTTACATCCTCCCATAACTCGTATTCCCTTCATTCGATCGCGTTCCTGTATTTCCTGTATTTTATCGCTCTCTCTCTCTCTCTCTCTCTCTCTCTTCCCTTCCCTCCCCCTCCCCCTTTCTCTTTCTTTCGCTTTTCCGGAGCTTTCACCGATTTGCTCGCTTTTCTCATTTCTTTTTCTGAGTTCTTGTTTTTTTTCTTTCCATCTTGCACTTGGAAACATCAAGACTCGACTTCCTTTTCTTACGAGACGGATATCGACATTCTTTTTGTCAACGTTGACTTTTTTCAAACATCCGATTATTCTAACGTCTGTCTTTACATTCTGAATTTATTTTATGTACTTTTTTAGGCTTGTTAAATTGATATTAAATTTATAAATATTAATTTATAATATGCTTAAATTATAATAATAAATTAAATAAAAGAGTGTATCAACAAAAATAAAAAAATTTTTAACAGATTTTTCTTGAAACTTGTTTGCATATTTAAATTTATATCTCGTTTCATCAATTTTTTTTTCTTTTGTTTAAGTAAAAAAAACTTCAGTATGAACATCTAGAGTGCAAAAATTAAGTATTTGTATAGTCAAGAAATTTAACTTCGAAAATCATAAATACGCTTATTTTTACAAAGGTTTTTTTATATAGAACAGAACGTACTCGTTAAGAAATTACTAATTAATGTTAATTTTTTTTTAAATATCAGTTTCTTTGCTAAATAAGGCTTTTTTTTATAAAAATCTTTCCTGTATGAATACTTTTTGCATTCACATTGAATTTGGTTTAATACTTTTTCGATATTTTACTTTCTTTCTCTCTAAATTATTACGGACAGATTCATCTTTGTTAAAAAATTTCAGCAACTGTCTGTGCTTTCTTTTGCCGATGCAATCACATAAAATATTGGTAACTATACCTACGTAAAATATTAATAGCAATATACCGCTGTGCGATGGAGAGAGCACCTTTCGATAAATAATTCGCAACGTCTACGAGAATCTTTGCTCGCAGTATTCGGCAAAGAAGAAGCGTAGCTTTGATTAACGCACCTCGATCCGTCGATGCGTTATTTGACTTTTTAACCGGCTTTTTAACCAAGCCCTGTTTATGTGCGCCGCACCACTGCTCCGGGCGAATTTTCAGTGAAGATCAAAGGAAACTACCGCGACTAAGGAACAAATTAAAGCTGCAGCCGTGAGCGTTTCCTCTCTTCTCGGCTTTGGCGGAAACTTACGACGTTTTCTTTATTAAAAGCTAATAAACCGGCCGACTGTGCCGGGTGCCTCGGCTACGATTTCATTAATTCCGTCTTTAATATTGCAATCCGAGCGATTCGCTGGGCACTGCCGTTGGTTTGAGAGTCGTCAGATCGGCGAATATTATAATCGCTAATCAAGCACCGCTTCTACGAGACGACGCTATATTCCATTCCCTTTGACATACGGCATCAGGCAATCTCGTCGACGCCCATGAATCTCCTTCATTACGATTGCAAGCAAATTTCGCGTTCGGCAAGCTTTGATTCCTACCGAGTTAGATTTTCAATTGTGACATCTACCTCGAGGCGACAAGGTACTCGGTTCTACTTACAGAATGTTTTATTATTAATGATTTTTAGAGTTGGATTCTGAAAGGGGATCGAAAAAGGTCAAATAGAAAGATGATATAATAATAATTAATATCTAGATTACTTGACCTAGTTCGATTATATAACTATTTGAACGTTTGAATTCAATTTTTAATGCCATTATTAGAACTTTTTGTTTTTAAAAATTGAAAACAAGTTAATTTATTTTACTTTGCTTTACTTTTATTTTATTTATTTCATTTTACTTTTATTTATTTCCTTTTAATTTCCTTTTAATTTCCTAAGAAATTCCCCCTGCGAGAAAAACAGAATGATTTTATAATTATTTATATTTTGCAAAAAATGAATGGAGAGTACTGTTGGACTTTACAAAATTATAAAGCCTGCGTATTTTTTTTTTATTTTAAAGAGCGTAAATGATTTCTCTTTTTTTTTGTAAATTAAATCTATTTTTTTACAGACTACATTTATAATATAATCATTATGTGTGATATGTGATAATTATTCATATTTTATTTACTTATTTAGATCGATTGAAAAATCGATGATTAACTCATATTCACGCCTACGAGTTGCGGATAAGAATCGCACATCAAACAGCGTTAAGAACTTCTTAATTGAGAAAACAATTCCGTCGAGCAAGTCTGCGTGTACCTACTTCGACGAAACTTTCGGAAGTTTTATAAGCCGTTATCTTTTACCGTCGTGCTTCGGCAACTTTTTAAACCTCTGCCGCGCGCATTGCAGGTCAGCATTTTTAACCCGCAAGACGTAAAGTTAAATATTCACTTCATGAAAGCGCTGTAAAGGGTCCACGGTTTCTCTCTTCTCATGGCTTGCGGAAGACCAACGGAAAAGACGGAATTCATTTACTTCGCCGACATTTCGCACAGAAGCGGATTTTCTTCGTGGACCGATTACATCATTCTAGTAAATATGACTCTTTCTTTAAGTATTCAAAAGATCACCACGCTAATACATCAAATTTGAAAAAGAACAAATAAAAAAATCTTCATACAAAGTCAGTTATAGGGAAATTATAGAGTTTTATACAAAAACTCTTTCAAAGAGAATAATTTTTTATTAATAAACACATAACATAACACGCGATGATGTAATATTTAACAATTTATGTTTACTGGTATTCTTAATTTTATAATAATTGTTAATATTCAAATCTTATAAATCTAATAAAAATTTAATTAAATATTAATTGTTGAACATTAAAACGGCTCAAATTTGTTACCAGAAATAATTTCAATCTTGCCATAAAAAAGTTCTAAAAATATATTCAATATTGATCAAAAATTATTCGAACAATTATTGCATAATTTGAGAGGATCAACAAACACGCTGGACTAAGTGGTCATGCACGGCGTGGCGCCACGGCGGGAAAAGTTATACACTTTCAGTAACATGAACAAACCAATTAGCTGGTTAAGCGGCCAAACCCCCATGAAATTCAATTGTCTTCGCCCCACGCGTCTCGCTGTAGCTAACCGCCCTTATATTTTCATCCCTCGGCACGAAGACCGTGTGCCCCGAAGAATCTAACGGCCATACAGACTCGCTATTATGGTGTCAATTAAATTAGATCACCAGCTAGCTAGGGGTAGCTTAACTGATACGATGTCAGCTCTGCATGGGGATATATTCACGCAAAGTGCGTCGTTTAAAGTGAAATGTAAATACTCGTAGTAAATACTACATTAATAGTATATAATATATGTATAGTTTTAATTAATTCGAATTCGCGTATGATGAATATTAAATAGGCACATTTATGAGTATTAAATAGGCACATTTAAGTAAAGTGCATCATGGAAACTAAACTGTAATTTACATATACGTCTCATACAAAAGCTTGCTGCAATATTGTAAACGTTTATAATGTTATTGCAATATTGCTGGATTGTGATGCTGCTATAATAACATTCGAATAATTTATGCCGTATAGATAATTTATATTTTAAATAAAAATATAAATGCTAAAATTTTTAGAATATTGCGCACTTCATGATTTATTAATAATTTTAACCGATATTTATTCGATGATTATAATGTTTGTAGATTGAATATATATTAATTCTATTTAACTATTTATATTATATATATGCGCGCGTGTGTGTGTGTATGTGTGTGTGTGTGTGTGTGTGTGTGTGTGTGTGTGTGTGTGTGTGTGTGTGTGTGTATGTTGTGTGTGTGTGTGTATGTGTGAAAAAT
>Ga0157364_1005323_pt1 | contig 13079 bp, 5 predicted proteins | sample AttsexASBM2_FD_111476 | JGI IMG/M metagenome (GOLD analysis project Ga0157364, IMG submission 111476) | Fungus gardens microbial communities from leaf cutter ant in Ribeirão Preto, State of São Paulo, Brazil - Atta sexdens ASBM2 | ecosystem: Host-associated > Fungi > Mycelium > Unclassified ... | reverse complement strand
TATATATATATATATATATATATATATATATATATATATATATTAGTTTTATTGTTAAAATTTATTGAAAAAATTCACATGTGTTTGTAAAACCTGCCTATTTGTTTCTCGGTTCTTTCCATAAAGAAAATTGTCTATAGAATATAGCCGACAATGAAGTAATTTGTATAAGTTAACAGATATTTTGAAATTGTATTAAAGATTGAAGTTGAATAATGTGTACTATAAATCTTTTCAAATATATAAAACATACAAACATAACTATTGCACCAACGAGAAAATTAGAACGAATCACAAAAAAAAGTCGTTATCAAAAGTCTTTAGAATAAAAAGAATTATAGAATTTTTTAAAAACTTATCCTTATTCGCAATTTTAAAAGTTAATGACTACATCTTTATAAATATATATTATTTTTTAATCGCTCAGATTACTCTTCTCAGCATCTTTGTTTTCTTTCCTTTTCAATGAATATATATCTATTTCGTTTTAAGTACAAACATTTTGAGGGCAATATAAATAAATATAAAATCTGTTTTTTATTCCTGACTGGCGAGAAATATCATGCTGCATCATAATAATCACTTGTGCAGTAAAATGTAGAATTGTCTATTTAAGCTTTGCCATGCATAAAAGGAAGGTTAGATTAGATTAGTTAGATTAGGTTTTACTATAAAAATAGAAAGATAACGAAAAATTTTAATAAAAATAAAATTACATAATTTCATGAATCACATTAATTTTATGAAGGACATTAAAAGTTAAGTTTTTTACCTATGTCATTTACATAGCAAAAATAGCAATTTTTCAAAAAAAATTTTTCAGAAAAAAATCAGAATCTTTCCGGAAAAAATTATTATATATTCATATATAACTAGTAATATTATTAATTATTTTGATATAATTATCTTAGTTTTATTTTTAAACTCAATTTTATCTTTTTTAATTATTTTTACATCTTCCAAATTTTGTCATTAATTATATATTTGTTATAAATTATTTAACTGTAAAAATGTGAAAGAAAAATAGAAATATTTTTAAGATATGCACGTCACGTAAAAAGTTACGAGATTTACATTGTCTGTAACCGCAATAATCAAACACAATTGATACGAATGATACAAAGAAAATAGAGAACAAAGAAGACAGAAACGAGCTTCTTCGAAAACATGAAATTGACTTTCTTTCTTGGACGGCGCGAAACGCTCCGCCTACATAATGACTTCTCGATTACATCAATTTACACAATAACGAGGCATTTGGTGCTAATATGCCATATTTAGTAGTTAATACATTTGACAACTTTATTGCCTACAAATATGATTCTGCATCCTTTATAAACTACTAATAAATAATCTGTAATATAGTTATCTTATTTTCGTCATTTTTTTTTACATTATAAAATTGATTTATTTACGTAATTTAAATTGTTAAATCTATATTATGGCTATACACAGGAAATATCAATTTTATTATAAAATCAACTTTTGCCACTTTTAATTTCACATTATACAGCACATTAGTAAACAATTATTAAATTAGAAATAACTTAATAATCAATATATATATTTAACATACACACACGCACGCACGCACGCACGCACGCACACACACATGTGTTATAAAGAACATAAAAACAATATTCGAATTTTGATAAACATTGACTCGAGCCTTAAAGATGCGAAAGTAACGTTACGGCGCTTGTATAATGCAGATCGTGTGCGTTCAATGCAAAATGCGTGCATACGTATATAGTATCAAGGTGACGCGAGGAACGTGCGTGTAATAACCGGTGCGCGACGAATGAAACGTGGAATTTTCGGCGATTTCGCCGAGCCTGACTAACCGACCTGGCGCTCACAATTATGCAATCGTTACAAACGATTATACATCTCGCGCTTGCAACAAACGACGAGAGGGCCAGTTTCCGGTGTCGAAATCAGAAAACGGTTGCCGATTTATGCAATTCACGAACACCCGCTTGTTTCTCCCACCCGGAAACCATTGATTCAAAGTGTTTATTGAAGTCTCTGATCAAACCCATTTTCCAACACATATCGTGCTCAATAATATCAATATTCTTAATTCCTTATGTGAATTTTATATATAGCATAATTTATATTATGTTATATAGCAAAGCAGATATAACTTTATTCTAATTTCTTTAATTTTTAAATATTTTTAACACAAATAATTTTGTAATTTTTTTTTAAGAATAACAATAGGATTTTAAAGAAAATGATTTTTTTAAGATTTTTTTTTAATGCTTCTAATACCCGACTTTTAATTGATAAATTGAATTAAATAATATTTTATAATTAATATTTTTGCAATTTATCTTTTTAAATAAAACCGGATTGCTAGAATAGATCAATATAATCACAAACACCTTCACTTTCTTTAGATCTTGTTGGCAAATAACATTAGAATTTATGATGGATGAGGCGGCAACTAAGCATAAATCTTCACGAAGAACTGTCCAGAAGAAATTTATTTCCAGATCTCGTTCTTTCTCTTGATGAAACCATTTCGTCTACGCAAAAAGTTAGTCGTTGGCGCCAGCCTCCATAAATGTCACATGTAAATTCGGATCATCTATATTATCAGTCATATTCAAGATTGCCAAACATTCTTTTTCTTTTCAGCGTGGTAAAAACCTGGGTAATGCTACAGTGTTTATTTTTAATTAAAAATAAATACGCTCTCTTTTCTGCAATGACCGACAAAAATAAGATCTTTCTTACTTGTAAAAGCTATATTAACATGTTGAGCTTGATATTTTAATATATGCAATCTAAAGTGAGGCGATAAAAATTATATTTAAGTAAATGAAATATTTTATGTCTTATATTTTAATCTATTTTAAGTGTTTATTATTTTAATTGTATTAAAGGCAATTGTATGTAATTTAATAAATAATGAAAAATTATTTTTATTATTTTTTAAAATTATTATTTTTAAAATTATTAAAATTTCTAAAAAAAAAATCTATATTTTGATAAGAGATATTGATTAAGACTATTTAAAATAAATCTAGAAAAAAAATTCTAAAATGTTATGACCGATTTACATTTACTAATCGATTTTTAAAAATTAATATTGTCAATGTTGATATAACTTCGTATAAAATATATATATACAGCAATAAGGAAATCAAAATTCCGTTCAATCTTTTCTTTTCTTCTTAAAAAAAATTTCTTTTTAAAAATTATCTTCCAAGTTTTTTAAAGATGCCGATACTATGATATATTTTGTAAAATACAAAAGCATTTATTACTCCTAATTTGCGAGTTGTAATTTGTAAATTTATTTGTAAAATGTGTGTCTAAATTGCTTGCAGCTAAGGCATTAAGTCCATTTAAATGACTCTAAATTACTGTAAGCATTTTTCGATTGATTATTTATATTTATTGATTATTATGTTGTCAAATTATATGAAGAACACAGATTCGAATTTATATTCAGAAATTCAAATTATATGAAGAACACAGATTCGAATTTATATTCAGAAATTTGCGCCAAGTTGAAAGTTGCAGAAATGTCAATTCAATCACATTCTGATTGATAGCTTGCTAATGAGATATTATTTTTTGAGACTTTGAGAGTTAACTGTAACGATAAAAAATAAGATTAATGTAATTTTTATTTTAATTAACAAGAAATTTAATTTTTTGACTTGTAAAAGTATTTTATAAAATGTCTAAAGAAAATAATTTAGTACTTTTTTCTATAAGAACTTTTTACTTATATATATGTTCTTCCATTTATTTATTAGTTGTCCGGAAAGTTCGTGCCGACTAAAATTTAAATTTTAGTATCATTTATTAAATTAAAATTTTCTGCGTTTCCATTTTCCTTCAACATCAGCACGAACTTTCCGGACAACCCAATATTTTTCGTGATATATATAATGAAATTATTTCTTTTTTTTATTGTCAGTAGTTAGATTCTTTAAGTATAATTTATAGTTATATTTATATTTTATAAATATTTAATATTTATTTACATTATTTTTAATATTTAATATCTTTTAAAAATAGTTAACCTTTAAATCGAAATTTTGTTAAATCATTTATTCATAAAAAGAAATTAAATGTAAAGTAAGAGGAACAATTTGCTATTTATATATTTTTAACTTGCTGAAAATCAATACCGAAAATCTCAAGATCGAATAATTTATTATACATCGCCCACGAAATATATACATAAACTAATAATCTGCATAAATCCTCTTTGGATTTGTCTCATGGATTCTACGATTGTAAAGGAATCTGAAAGATGCATTCTGTTGGTATGGCCTCGCATACCGCGATTTCGACGTCATCCGGGAATTCACGAACTAATTTATGGAGTTTAATGACAGCATCTCGGAGGCAACATGTTTCTTTCTACTTAGTTGGATGGACAAGGTCATCCAAGATATTTCTTTTTCTTTATTAACTTGCCACCTAGTACTATAGTGTATACTTGCCGAATATTTTACACATTCTTTGTCACAAATTTCTAATCAATATAAAATCCATATGAAAAAAATATATACAGAAATAATCTGTACTTACTTATTAAATCTTTTAATTATTTTAGTAACATAAAAATTTTATCATATATTTTACAACACAAGTGTACATATGAATTTAAAAACTAGAGAGAAGAATATTTTATATAATTTCTTTATTATTGTATTTTATGATACTTACATGACTTTATTTTTTAAAATAATCTTTCTTATATTAAAATCAATTTATTCTTATTTTTATATACTTTATATAAAATATTCTTCCGTTATAATTTTTTAAAGGTAGTCTTTCATTCAAGTCATTTGCAATAAATTTTACTTTCCTAATATTATTTCCTTTATAACATTTTATATTTTTCTTAAAACAATATTAACAACTATATTACAATTAATATCTGTGATGTAACATGATCCATTATGAATAGCACGCAATTTAAGTTAATCATAAATATTAATCATACATAACGATGTCAAGTGCTGTAACGAGTATAAGTGATCCGTTACCGCAATAATTTTCGTCAACACGTAGACAGCTGCTCATCTATGAGAAATATATATTAACGATCACGCTTTCTTCAGGTTTTCTGGAACTGACCGGACAGGTGGGGCCAATTAACATCAAGCGAAATTGCGCGAAGCTGCCCAAAAGTCGGACCACTTTTGGTAATAGCACGGTTCAACCTGAAAAGAAGAATTAAGCCGGTTCCATAAGATCCATAAATTCTATAAACATCTCGCGAAAAGCATGGCACAAAAGAGATAGGTGGCGACGATTATTTAATTTATAATTGTGAAATAAAATTATACTGTAACACACACACACACACATATATATATATATATATATATATATATATATATATATATAATTTTTATTGATTTGCTTTATAATAATAATAGATTGTCTATCATTCATATGAACAATCTGTATGTTAGAAAGATTATTTTTGAATTAAAATTAATTTCCATTCAATATTGATATTCTTGATTAAGATAATATTTTTTTCAAATCACAAATATATTTTGTATTGAAGCATCTTATTCGAAGCTAAATTATTATAACTATTATTAAATGAATGAAAATAAAAAAGAATGAATCGCTTTTATGAAACAGGCAGAGTAGTAGCCAAAGGTATCGGGGGTGGTATAAAGCACAAGTATCATTGGATCAAGTGGATCAGAGATGGACCTGAAGACCTAAACGAACCGCCAAAGGAAGAAAAAGTCCTAGAGGTCTTTAAGGATGGTTGTAGAACGAGTTTTGTCGCGTTGGTCGGTAGTAATCGTGAATTGAAATATATTTTAGCTACGGAAAACATGAAACCGGGCGACATAATACGTACTCATCGAGGAATACCGCGTAATCCTGTGAGACCCTCAGAGGGAGATGCCTATCCTCTTGGTGCTTTACCCATGGGAACTCTCATTCATTGTGTAGAAAAATATCCGGGATTGGGTGGGTTCCTAATTCACTCTGCGGGTACCGTCGGAACACTAATAAGGCGAGAGGAAGATCGTGTGGTAGTACAGATATCTAATAAGAAATTATTTAGTCTTCATGAGTCGTGTATGGCTACGGTTGGTCGATTATCGAATATCGAACACAATTTTATTCCAATTGGTAGCGCACAAAAAAATCGAGAATTGGGAAATCGCCCGAGAAGTGGTTTATGGCATCGCAAAACTGGTAGACTCGGTCGTAAAATTAAACCACCACCTCGTGTACAACATGTTGGTAAAAAATCAGCACCATATGATATGCTTGTTTTGAATAGTCATCACAACGCTTAAACTAGATATCTCAGATAAATTGCAGTTATGAGTTAAGATATATAATAAATGCTCGTTTCAAACACTCAACTTTGAATTTTATTGTCTTCGTTACCCTTTCTCACTCAACAAGAAAAAAATATTTAGACATCTCTTAAATTCTAAGATATTCGTTATACATAGGTTCGTTATACATACATAGGTCGAAAAATGAGAGATATGTATGTATTTGGACATATATCCAGGCTAAGAGACTCGTTTCTGAATCGTAAGCAGACTGTTTACTACCTAAGAAATCTAAAAATCTAGGAAGATTTGTTATTCGATAAGATTAAAATATTTTATCATAATTCAAAAATTTCTGTGTAAAGAATTTAAGAAAAAATTTTATATGAAAGTTTGAATAAGAAAGATTAAATGGATTTTTAATAATTCTTTTTTTTCCAAGATATTTGATACAATTTGACTAGATATTCCGATATAATCAAGTTTTTGCAAATTTTTATCTCGTGGTTACATGAGATGAAACATACGTGAATATTGATATTTATGGAAGTATAAGTACCAACAAGTATAAATATCAAGAACGAATCACTTATGAATCGTTGGAAGTCCATGATAGTATATGCTTTCGAATGTTCAGTTCGGGAATGTATATACCTGAGTTTCAATAATAGGCTATGTTCTTGGAATGATAAAAATTCAAGAACTATATGATTCTTGCCACGTTTAAAGACCCTTATTGTAATATACAGTCTCCAGATTAATATCGTGCAATCGTACTTTCTCTCGTATATCAGGTTCCAATTGATTTATTGAAATAGGGACGCGCTGTGCGAAGAGAGCACAGCAAAGCGGCGTTGCAAATGTGAGACACACTCCGCAAATTAAAACTTGAATTGGTCCGGCAGCCCATTTCGCATTACGTAACAGCTGTCTTCGATCTAGGTAATTCATTACTATTGGCGCTAATACTGTAACAATAAAATAAAATGCTGTCCATTGTCGTATCTTTATATACAATATGATATTTATATCGATTTCAATTGATTGTTTTAAAGAAGAAATGTACGTTTTTTAGAAAAAAATATAGAGTTATTTAAATAGTCAATATAATAATAATATAGTTATATATATTTATATAACTTTTATTCATGAATGATTGCCATTTTCTATCCATAATAATATAAATATAAAAAGACATCATGTCATTAAAATTATTGTTAATTGATGTTAGCGTAAGTGGCACTTATTATCAGTAATAAACTCGGTTAGAAATTTGATTAATAAAATATTATAAAAAGTAAATGCAACGAAACCTACTCATACTCGGAGAGGCCATAAGTATTCGCGATAATGTCACAGTTGCTATTGCTTGTTTAGCTGCTCGTTTACTATGGCCGACTTTCGTGCCGTCCTCGGTTTGTAATTCAATACCATTTTGAAGTTCAGTGACTCTCATAAGAGGGATGTTCACACAATTAGCTGCCGCAACTGCCGCCAGTGGCACTAATCGGCCTGCCAACGGTGGTCCACGTTGAGCGAGACGGTTCAGAGTCAATGCCGTTATCACGGCGCCTCCCGTAGCGCCGATATAACTTCGCGCTAACGTTTCCGTTGGAATCGGACTTGATCCACTACGGTTCGTATAATTTACTATGGCATTGAATGACTGATTGACCCATTGCCAGAAAATTACCGCCGGCGTTGATCTACAAGATAATGCATCGATAATAACGCATTTTTATATAACTATTAGACAGGTAGATTTACACAATCTCTTTAACAATAATTTCTGAAATGATAAATGATTTCCTGAATATTTTTTGAATGATTCTAAATTTTATGTTGTTTAAGATCGAGAAATAAATAATTATATTTGATAATTAATTATTCTTTTGTTTATTTATTTGCTTCTGTTTAAAACTTTGAACGTTCGTCGAAAGATATAATTATCAAAATTGTATTATTGTATTCTAACATTACTCTAACAGAGGTACAATTGTATCTAACACTGTTTTAATATGTCTTAACGAGGCATTTAGAATCATGATATTTGAGTGTTGTTATCGCATTATCGTAATAAGTTTTCGTGTATAATTTCGATTACGTACTTGTAAAATGTCATCATACAGCCGGTTATCATCATATTCATGGGAACTTGCGCGCTCATACGGCCTATTAACAGCATTTTCTCGCCGGTATCAGGGTGGTAGGCGCTATCGTAAAGATATTTGCATCTCCATAATTCGTTTTCGGTGATTCCTTGTTTTTCTAAGACCTCACCCTGTCTATAATAGGGTAATATCAAGATTACATACAGATGATCGATTATTTCATATATATTTAACAGTAAACAAACAAATGTGTTACATTAATATAAAAGAAAATATAAAAAAATGATTTATAACATGTAAATTAAAGATATATGACTTGTACTAGAATTATTCGTTGCGATATTTTTTGCGAACATGCGATAAGTAAGCTCTGCAGTAAATGAAATTCCAACTCAAACAAAATGCGTAAACAAAATGCCATTGCAACATAACAGTCTAACACATTCTCTACGTGTGTAGCAAAACACATGACGTCATCGTGTTGATTACGCGTGCGAAATCCCAACTGAGCGGATAGGAAAGAAAACTAATTATAGCTACGACTACCTGTATTTCGTGACAACATCACGCGCGTGTTCAAGTTGTTGGCTCGTGGCGAAGACATTAAGCGGATTTGTTACCGTCAAAAAGTGCAATGCCCTTCCGCGGTAAGTGCTCTGATCCCAGTACGGTTTATCAATGTCTATTTCCTTCGGCGCTCCGATTCTTCCAAACATCTTTTCAGGTTTTCCTCCTAGCGTCTGTGGGCTTGGTTGGCTGTATCCTCTCTTCCTCACCTACGTTCCCCGGTTCACCTATTCTTTCCCACTTTGCTATCACGACGACGTGTCAGTGAATCGTCGTCGTGTTTTCGTCACACCTGCACATCTGCTGAGAATTCGTCAGCCTCCAGAGAAACGGCATACGTTTTACAACCGTTCACAAGACAGGCTGATCACTCAGCTCCCAGCCGACTGACCCGCTCCAGAGTCCAGTCACTGAGTCTCCTCTCTCTTTTTCTCTACCACGCTCCGCTTCCACACGCTCGGTGCCATTTCTTCCTCTTCTCTCCCCTTGTTCGATCCATGAACCATGTCGCTGGTGGCTTTGCCTTTGCCGACTCTCATCGATAAGGCTTGGTGCGTGCGCACAAACCGTCCAGCAGTATCTACGTTTGGCGGATTTACCACGAGATGGTGGCACGCGGAAAGTTTCTTCATGTTAATTGATACAAATTTATTAATGTAATTAAAAATATTAATATTAATTTTAACAGACATTAGACGCGAGAAAAACTGAATTATACTTAATAAATTTGATAAAATAGTATGTTATAAAAAGAAAAAATGAAGACAAAATGATTATAATGATTAATCTGCAAATATTATCTTACTGGCGTTACATTGATATTATATTTCAAACGATGATCCAGTAAATTCCAATATTAAGTGAAAGAGGAATGTAATTTATATTGTCAAACAAAATATTTATTGTGAATAGAGAGAGAAGAATAGTAATAATAAAGTAATATGTTGACTGTACATTTGTAACGAGTATCTGAAGATGGCTCAATGAAGAAGCCGAAATATGTAATACATATTTTATCGAATTTTTATACATTTAATATATTATATTATAGAGCTTATATACATGCTTAATTATGTTGATTGTTATGTGCCCTTCACATCTCTGTATTGTTTTTTAATAGTAAAGTACTCTCATTACTTTAATTATAATCATTTAATGTCTCCTTTAAAATATAACGTTTAAAAGACGGAGTTGACAGATATCTAACAAAATTAACTTTATTATATTGGAAGTATTTTTATAGATATTTCTATATTTCTATATTTTGAAAAGACAGAATTTTTATTTATATGAGCTCATCATTTTTTTATATACCATACAAACGTACACATTTACATCGATAATATTATATCTCAAGAATCTACTTTTATAGATCAAAATTATTGTACTTTTATTATATAGCGGATATTACATTTAAATATTATGCAATAAATAGATATCGTATAAAATAAATGAACACATTGCCATTGTGATTTAATGTGCTTGCATTTTTAAGTAGCGCATTTAATTGTCAAATGAGTTTTCTGGGACAAAAAAATTCATTTACAAGGTGATAATACTGTTAAGTGGACTTACTAATTAAAGACTTACTAATTAAACACATACTCGTGATAATAAAGAAACTTTTTATTGCTATGAGTATAATCCTTTTAGTTAGCATAATAGAATTATGGTTCTATTAAATATATGAACATATATTTCATACATTACGAGGCAACGGTATTAAAATGTTATTTTTTCCTAATCTAATCGACCATTAATAATATAAATAATTAATAATTAAGTTTACGTATGTTTCATACGTAGCATTATGATATCAGTATATAATATAATTATTAGTTTAATAAGGATTGTTTTTCTTTTTTATGAGAAATTTATAAGCACTTTATGTCAGAGTTTAACACAGTCTTTTAATAATATGAAAAGTAGTGTTCTACTTTTATTATAATTATATAGTAAGATTAATGATAATCTAATTTTAATGACATTAATCTTAACTTATACACATGTCAACAATTTTATGAATGACATATTACAAATAACAGCTCTTAGAATAAATTAATATTTACTTTTCTTTCTATTTACGTAATTCTAAAAATTATCGGAGCATTTATAAAAAGTGCTTGTATGCAATTATCTACTTTATATATAAATATCCTAATATAATATCCTAATATATCCTATTTTACATGTATTTTCTACTCATGATCAACAATGGACTCGATAATAAATATTCCAATCTTATAATACTTATTCGAAAAATTAAATACTATATGTAAATATTTTACATTGATCTTAAAATCAATATTTCGCATTGAGGAACAAAAAAAAAGAATTTATGTCAAATCCAACTAAAAATGAGTAAAGCATAAAGAGATCAAATGCACAATGTAATCTTTTAAATTATATAGAATTATATATATCCAACTATTATCATGCAAATTTGATATTGATACGATAGTTACGTTTCACCACTTATTAGTGAGGATACTGGGTCAATCCTTGATGTCAATAGCTAAATTATACGATCTTATATTATTATTTGATTAGCATATTTTTGATGTTATATGTGTCAACGTGATCATTCACTAGACTTTCTAGAAATCTTATTAAGTATTATATGATTTGATATAATTTTAATGCGCAATTTAAATTTTCCTCTTGTTTTATCTCAATTATTTGATATTACTTTGGTCTGATATGTTTATTTTAACTCATTATCCTGAGATTATTTGCACATTATGACACAATAATTGTGAGCCAACAAGTTTTTATTAGTACGCTGTGTATATTCGATTAAACTCATATATTTGATTGACATTTAATTATCATTTTTAATGTATAATGCGGTAACAGTTTTAACTTGTTGACATTTAATTATCATTTTTTAATTAAAAAATAACTAATTTCTGTTAAAAACTGTATCAGATGTGAATGTGAATGATGTTTTATTTTTTAGCGAAATGATCTGCGGAATAAAAATTGTACCGTTGAATCATATAATCCTATCAGCATTAATTAAATGCGATGACCGCAATCAAATCGCAATTTCAATGGCCGAAATGCCAAAAAACTTATAAAATTTTGCTAAATTTGTATTTATATTATCGCGATATTCTTAATGGGAGTTATAAAGTTTTTATGATGTTAATTTTAATTGAGAGAACACACACACACACACACACACACACACACACACACACACACACAACATATATGTGTAAAATGTATATATCAAGGTGCATCATCTAATCATGCATAGCTCGCATTCCAAACTAAAAGATAAATCTATTAATTTCCCCATAGCAAAATACAATTTAATGTCCGCAAGGCTTTAATTTAATTAATATGTCACGTGCAATTTTCTGTGAATGCAGAACGAATGTGCATCAATATTTTATGAAAAATATAAATATTAAGAAAAGATATTCATTATTAGATGAGTGTGACATCTGACAGAATAAATAATTTGTCTTACAAAACTATTCCACATATTTATTTTTATTATAGTTCACAGTGGTTTGTTAGAGAATTTATTCTTATTCTATCAACGAGAAATTTGAGAAAACACTTGCTGAAAGATATAATGTTGAAGCGTTAATAGCTCACTAGACGATAATTTACGAAACAATGTTTAGTTAGCATCGGATAAGTTAGATATAATCATCCGCTAATACTTGTTTTTTTTCTGTGTTACATTTCATACCAGGATGATAATAATAGAGATGCACTACTAGCCTACTTACATGTTTGAGTATGGGATCGAAAATGAAATGTACGAAGATGGAAAGGAAATATAGAGATTGTGGGAGATTACAAAAGTACACAATGATATGAAAGTTCACTATCAAGATATTTATTTGTGGATATCGCGTTATTTTTTTTTTATATAAGTATCATCTCATGCGAAACATAACAAATTTTTCTACGTGTACATTCTACGAAGATTCAACTTTGTATTGAAATGAACCAGTTAAATGATAAAAATATTTCAACGTATATAAGTATTTTATATATAAGTATCTTCGTAATTAAAGTAAATTAAAATAAAGTCATAATAATTTACCGTTAAAATTTTTGAAGCATAGTACTTTTTAATCAGATTTAACCT
>Ga0157364_1005322_pt1 | contig 13080 bp, 5 predicted proteins | sample AttsexASBM2_FD_111476 | JGI IMG/M metagenome (GOLD analysis project Ga0157364, IMG submission 111476) | Fungus gardens microbial communities from leaf cutter ant in Ribeirão Preto, State of São Paulo, Brazil - Atta sexdens ASBM2 | ecosystem: Host-associated > Fungi > Mycelium > Unclassified ... | reverse complement strand
TTGCGTATCAAGGCTCTTAATTGCCCGGTTTATTTTATATTTTTATTTGTTGTTAATATTTCAAAAGCCAATTTAAATTAGTCTTTTATTATAATTTATAATGATGAAAAAGTTCTGTGATTAATTAATAATAAAAAGAATAAGCAATCTATATTAAGTGTAAAGGATAGCAAAATTATTGATAACAAGGAGTTATTATTTTTATTTGATAGCTTAAGTGCATCAATATTATCTCTCATTTTCTGCATTAGAGTTAGAGTATTGATTCTAAGAACAATCTATAAAAATTTAGTGCGTCAAAAAATATACAATTTAAATTACTAAATAAAAATTTATAAGTAAGTTTATTTATAAAATATAGAATGTCAAAATTGAACAAAATTTCTAGGCCAAACCATCTTTATATTTTCCAATTATCGGGTTACATCGCAAGCATCTTTAGACAGAAACTGAAGCGAAAGTCATTGTTGCGCTCGGTGACAAGGCGAAGGGCGGTTCGCGTTCGATCGTTCCGCTCGTGGTAGTTGCGAGCGATAGGGCGGAGGTAGTGAAGGTTGCATGAATTTGTAACGATGGCTTTTTATAGGCGGCATTTATCCTTGCAATTCGCCGTCGCCAGGTCAAGGCGACGTTAAACTCTGGTGAATCGACGGTTCGCATGTTTAAAATTTACCATCTTTTAATTCCATTCAAAGTCTCGTTATTCTCCCAAGAGATCGCTATCGACTTTATTGTAGGAATTAGCTTCAATAAATTTAACTTTTTATAATTGTAACAATTGTTTCCTTTCTTACAAAATTGATAACTTTGTATTAGATTGAACAAAATTTAGTACTAGATTTAGTACTAGATTATTGAAGATAATCTCAAATTGAATTATATTTTTTAATTCTAATAAATTTAATTTTAGAGAAGTTTCTCTGCATAATTTTTTTGAGAATACAAATACAGCATTTTTATAAATAATTCTACATTTGATTCTCTCTTATATTTCTCCTTTAATCAAGAAAGAAACACGCTCATTTAAAACAACAAGACATGCTCTCTAATTTTCCTTCATCTTCCAACATAAATGGACAACATTGGATTTTTTCCAACATAAAAAATTTTTTAAATGTCGCGCACGTGATAAAATATTTTAATAAGAGAACATTAAAACTTCCGTTGTTGATTGTAATCCAGTTGTCGATACGAAGTGTGATGTTTTTCTTTTTTTCTTTTCTATAGTTATGCCGGCTGTTTGATAGAACGTGATCGATTCGGAGGAAAGGAAGTTACAATTAGGGTACACTCAAGACTGCTAGTAATTCAGGAGGTAAGTCCGCACATATCTATATTAAATAAAAAGTAAATATATTTATTTTTTATAAAGACTGTTTGCAAAAAATATTTTGAATACTATAAATGCGAATGTCGCTAATTAAATCGCGTATATGAAGTGAATATGTTTAACAACATTTGATATTGAGCTTATAATATTTTAAACTTTTTGCAACAGTAAGTCATGAATTGATCGATGTTAAGTCACATTTCAATACTTACTGAATAATATAACGATAAATAAAGCTTTTCTAATAATAATACAAATGAATCATCTTTCTAAATTCTTTATGAATTAGCTTAATCTGTTTATAATTAAATTTAAAAAATGCTACAGCCACAAGTAAAACGCCATTAGATGGACACAGTGGAGTTTTATTTCTCGTGAGTAAAATCATTTACAAACAATTAATTTCGAATCCATTACATTAATTCATAAAAAATTTAGTAAGAAAAACTTCTAAAGTAATGATCGTCTGTGCTATCTAGGTAAGTATATTATCATAATTATTATAAACTATTAATTTATTATCGATTTAACCATAATAGTTATCAAAGTAATAGTATTCGAAATATCGCAATAGTTTTTATTATTTTAAATTAGCTTCATGAAAACAATTTGTTAGCCACTAAACAACATTAAAAAGTATGTTGATATTCTACTTTTAAATCTATTATTTAATACAATAAAAATGAATTGAATAATTAAATATAAAAAAATATATGAGAAATAACGATATTAGACCAGAGTCTATATTCAAATTGAGCTCAGACTAGATTCTATGCAGCATTTGATTTGAAGTATATCTTTGAGAATTCAATTGAGAGGGTCTATCATATAATAGAATAGATATGAAATCGTCGCAATCAATTTAATCTGTTAGTATCACGTTACAAAATTTGCATTACTTTAGATACGTAAGAATGTATAAAACAGGTGTGGTAATTAGAGTGCAATAATAAATTAATAATAAATTAGTTTAATAATAAAAATATAAAAATAATAAATAAATTAGACATTTCTGCTATCTTTTTGAACATTTTTTAGCGTATTAATTTAAATAAATTAACAAATATTTGCTATTAAGCATGTGAATTTATATATTTTAAACTAGTATATGTAAAAATAGAATAAATAATTTGTATCGCGATATTTTTTATTATTATGTAGAAAAAGAGAGGGAGGATACATTCACTGATTCATAGATTATTCAAAACGAGAATATTCCTGAATAAATGATGCGTGATATAGAGTTGTTCGGAATATGTTATGAGTCACGTATACCAGTTATCGAAAGATTCCACCGGTTTTAACTGATCGACTTACGTGTCATTATAATGGGGCTGACAGTCGGACATTATCATCTCGTCACGTGCTTGTATGAGATATGTGTTAAATTGGACTCATGTACGTTTGATTTAACGTACGCTGGTCCTGTCTAATTTATTAGACAACAAGGACGAATCGAGAGATAACGAGGAAAATGATGAGACGTCAGTGACAGGATACTATTTACGAGTCTTTAGTGCGTACTGATTGGCTCTAAAAAGACTCACGGTACCTAAACAGACGTTAATTGAGAGCGGTTTAACGCAAGGGGAGCTGTAAAGAATGAAAACTCACTTCGTGTAGTAACTCGTTGCGTAAGTCATGGTAGATAAATATTTAAGAATTAATTAATTTCCTTTTAATAGAATTTTATAAGTAATTTAATTATTTTCAATGTATTTTTTAATACATTGAAAATTTTCTTGAGTTAAGTGCTGGTTACGGATAGTTAAATCCGGTTTTTAGTTGATCTGACCTAATAAAGATCTTTCACTAAGAAACTTATTGGGAACATATTAATATTAAAAATTAAAATTTTAAGATGAGATTAAGTTTCGATTTAACTGTGAAAATGAATTACTTTTCACGATTTGAAATTCTCTTTAATAAGAATATCTTATATAACATATTATTAAATATTTTGTCAAATAATACAAAAATACTCTATATTTATAATTACAGATTTCTTTCCTCATTTTTCGAATGCGCAAATATAACGCCATTAAATGTGATGCAAATGGTATGACGCAAAATGCGACTGTTTCTTTGGATGAAAAAATCAGAAGAAAAATCGCGTATTGTATGTATTTAATAGTTAGAAAGATACGAACGTAACTGAAACACATTGTATACCGCGACAATGCTGCATATGCGAAAGTTTGCATTATTCAGATTCTCTGTTAGACTGCGTGTCGTGTCTCTCATCAAGCAACAGTGATAACAAATCGTTTCTTCAATTGATAGGCATAACTCTCTTCCATAATCTGATAACGAAACTCGTGATAATACGCAATATTATCACGCTTTGAATATTTTTTTTCATTTTTATCTAGCGTGTGAAAATGCGCCTTCAAATTAGTATTAACTCGCTGTCTCTGGTTCTCAGCGGATTTCACTGCCGGTCGTTGTCGTAAAAATGCGATCACGCTCACGCTGTAGAGATTTAGAGATTTACATTTGTATTGCAAAATAAGCGATTGCATAACAATGAGGAAAAAAATTTTGAATAAACTTTTTTGAAAATGCCAAAAGATTCTTTAATCGATTTAATATCGATTTTATCATGATAACATGCATACATTAATTTAATTTTCTAAATAGAGGGCACGCATTATTTGGATTCGTTTGACATCGTTGCATTTTTATATTTTCAATCAGAATTCAATTCTGGGTATGTATGTTATCGAACTGTTCGGAATGGATACCAAGTGAAATTATTTTGATTTCTTCAGAAAACAATAGAAATCTAGGGAATAATTGAACAATTTCGATCAAAATTCATTCTGAACAGTTCTATAATACGTTCCCAGAATTTTGATTGGAGATCATAAAAAATGCAAAAATGCAATAAAATGAATGGAAAGATTGTATCTTTGTTATTATATTGAGGATATTTGTTAATTATGTTATTTGAGATTATGTTAATTATTATATGAATACATATTCAATGACATAATAAATAAAATGTATTTCTTTCAAGAATTTTTTTCTAAGCATTCTTCATAACAGTTCAATTGTACAGGTATTAAAAAGTAATTCAATAGTTAATGATTAGTTAATTAAGCTCATAAATATGTAGCACATACAAATTTCTGGATATATAACGCACGGTTAAACAAATTGATTGTACTCTCCTGAGAGTGTGATCATAAATGTAATATATGCAATATTCATTCGCGTAATTAATTAATTATTTATGATATATGCGCTACTTGTCACTCCACATGCGCTAAAGCGGTAACCAAGATTCTATTGGGATCAATTGTTTGAACAGTATTACTGCATAGAATTATTTCCTAACAGGCTACGTTTATTCTCAACAATGGCCATTACATTTGAACAAAACTCCTATTAGAGTTTCAATAGACTCGCAAATAAAGGAAATAATATTGATTTTATTACATTCCTAATAATTAAATAATTATTGTGCAAAATTATTTTAATGTCTTTAAAATTTTCATTATAACGAAATAGATATGCAACACTAATATTAACAAAATTAATACTTATTATTATTAATTATAAGTATAAAATAAAATTTAAAGATTGATATATTATCGAAACAAAGAATTTGTACAAGTTGAACACAATAAGCACAAAGCATGTTTCTAATACGACATATCATAGTATGCAAATCTCTTCCTTCTTCCGAACTAATCATAAATGCCACTACTGTGCCCACGTGTATGCTTGTATAAGGCAATCCCGCATTCGCATCTGTACGTCAAACCTATTATTACAAAAGTGTATTATAATGATTTCCAATGGAATAACACTAGCTATCTATAAATAATTCGTATAATCAAAGACGTATATTTAGTGTGTGCGCGCGCACGCAATAAGAGATAATGAGTGTAATCGACATGATCTGATTATACTTTGAATCATTTCTGCGCACAAATGACTTATTTTCTCAAACAAGAAAACATTATCACTTTTATCACGTAATTATCGTATTATTTGCTCAATATCATATAAATAGTTTTTTTTACAAATGCCATTGAATTACTTTATCTCTTATCTTACTATATTATTATTTTTTCAAGATTTATATTTGATAAATTGTGTGTGTGTGTGTGTATGTGTGTGTGCGTGTGTGTGTGTGTGTGTGTGTGTGTGTGTGTGTGTGTGTGTGTGTCTCCAAATTATCATGTATATAATACTAATAATTTCAAAATTATATAAACATTTTTATAATAATATAAAAAGTCAGTAAATGTAAAATAAATACGAAAGCCGAAAAGTTATCAACAGTCACTGTTCAATCAAATAGATCCGCTTATGTGGAAAGCCAGAACTAAGCTTGGTGTGTTACAACGATCGAAATGTTTACATACTGTGAAACAATATTATCCACTTTACGTTGTTTAATTTCAAAGCAATGGTAATTGAATAGGATCATTAAGAATTTGACAAAAAAAATATCTTTTTAAATATCACGTATATATTCCATTCAGCTTTATTATTTGTTCGTCGCTATTTATCTCTCTTCGAATATTGATGCTTAACATCCTGTAATATGTGACAGCAAATTGAAAAATCGACTTCGTAGATTGTGAATTGATTCAACATTAAATTCCGAAAAATTCAGGACATATCGTCATATCGATGCCTTTATACACCTTCACTAGTAGAGAAGCTTCATTTTTTCTATATCCATCTATGGGAAATCTCGGTAAGAGCGTACTACAATGACGTATAACTTCTTTGAAATTGCGGACTAGCTCTTTGGACCTGACATCATTTATTCGACGATTGCCACACGCATCGTCGCCGATTTCGAAATGACAGAATAATACCCCTTCCTGACAGTCTGACCGGATTCCCAAGTATATCTCGACACTATCTGGGCGGAGTTTCCTTATCAAAATCACTGGATAACTGTCTCAACGCTGCTGCCAGCCACAGACTGGTTGCTGCGAGTGGCCGATTGCTCGTCTCCGGCACCGAGGAGTGTACGTTCGGAAGCTATCATCTGGCTGTCAGCCGATGGTAAACAGTTCTCCGGTATACACCGCGGTGCGCAGACGTCCGTACGTACGTAGTGCAACGTATGTACGTATGCATACGCGTGTATATGTGGGTGAGCCTATAGAGAAAGAGAAAGAGAGAGAGAGAGAGAGAGAGAGAGAGACAGAGAAGAAATAATTGAATACACATTCTCTGTCCATGCGCGCTTTATTTACTCGTGAAGCAGGGTGATTCTGACATGAGGACCATCTGACATTGCAGCCAAAAGCACATTTACTATCGTGCTTGTCATCGCGGTGACGGATCTCTTCAGGTGCAATCACCGATGGAGCTCCGAAGAGATATGCAATTGGACAAGTAGGGTTTTTATAAACAGTGTGTAATTAATCTGTTAATTTGAAGATTACATTCTCTCGTTTAAATTATACTTTATTACTTATTCATTTTGTATAATAAATGGTAACCAAAAATAATAATAGCGCTTGTTGCCGAATTATTTATAGTAATATACTAATTAAAATTATTTTCATCTGATAACAAATTCTGTTGTATGAGTAACATATAGCTATTCAGATTATATGAATAGCCGCCATAATGATTAAGACTGAACTATTCTAAGTCGACTCTGCAAGCTGAGAAAGCAACAGATGTTGGTACAAAATTTGCGCTCGCTTCTCTATCATATTAAATCGATTTGTTTTTTTAATCTTCGATGCATTTGATATCGACGGATGATCACTGCAAAAACAGAAGATTGAAATGTGCTATCAATAATGATACAAGTAAAGTGTGTTAATTAATTTCGATATGTTTTGATATTCGTCAATAAAATTTAATAATAGAAAGATTTTTTTAATTTAAAGAAAAAATACATTGATATTTAACACACATTTATTAACACACATGTTTGTTTAAAAATATTGTTATCATATTACGGAAAAAGTAATTTACATTTTTTTAAATTACAATTTAATAAAATTTCTATCTTTAAAATGTTAGGAAAATTTTATTTGTGGCGCAACAGAAAAGTATTTTAATTGGTATTATGCTCATTCTAATACTGAATATAATACTAATAAATGTGATATTTTAGGAAAGTTTATTCAATAAAATATTTGTGTTAGACATATAAATTTGAACCAAGTTATTCAAAATGTAAAATTAACACCCAAGACACGTCTGATGACTAAAAATTGAACAATCAACCAACTTATAATTGATTGTATTAATCATGCAATCATGCATTGCACGAAACATGTTTAATTCCATTGCCTTATATCCTTGAATTAGATTCACCTTGCAACATGAAACGCGAACAGAGTTAGCCAACCGTTTAAACAAATTTTTTTTTCATGCTTATGTACACTGCAATGCGTTTGCAAAAATCATGGAGGAATAATTATTTCACAATATCTAACCGTTGATCACGTGCTGACCCGCACTTTGACCCAAGTAACGTCACGACACATGGATTCTCTTATCAATGTTATATATGCTCGATTCTACATATAATGATTATCGTTATCGGGACAGCGAAAAAAATCGGGACCTGAAAAAAATGTCAGCTCGTTGAAACAGAATTGATAATCAATGTGCGACATGCAAATTTATCCAATTTCAATTGCATTTGTAAGTTATCTATATATTATGCAGTACGCGGAAAAATATCCGGAAACAAATATCGGTGATATTGTGCAATAATTTCTACTTATACCAAGAATCGCGTGCGCGAGGAATATATAAATTTTTATAAATCCTAGTAAATATAATAATATTATCTAAAAAAATGTACGTAAAAATAAATAAGCATACAAGAAAAAAAATAAGTATATTTTATAAAAAATTATTTTTAAAAAACGTTATGAACATTAGATAAAAAAATTAATTTATAAGAAGATAAATCGTAAAATCACGGAAAATATTATATACTTTGTTATTGTTATGAAAGAGAACATAATTAGAAAGACAATTAGAATTTTAGAGAATAATACAAACGGCAAATATGACAAACTATAAATGTTTCTTCATTAGAATATAATATGATTTAAAATATAATATGATTCTTTATAAAAATATAATATGATTTAGCATAAAATTTACATACTGACGCAATTTAAGAGTTATTTTAGAGCAATTCTTTTAGAAAGTTATTTTAAAAAAGAAAAAGAACTAGGTTGTTAGAAAGTAACAGTTTATTCAGGGATAATTAACCTTTGACCTCTCTTATGTTAAAGGTGCATAAAATTCTTATTGGTATTTAGCGTGATAATCGATTGCTTTTTCCACTCATTCTTCTTTCACCGACGCGATCTTTATTTTGCAACTTTTCTCTCAAGATAGGATAACATTTTTCTCCATCTATGTGCTGCTTTATAAAATTGCTTTGGACAAGTTTGCATCTCCCATGTAAATGATTTACGTAATGCGAAATAATGTAAAAATTCATAAGTTACGCCAACGCGTTTTGATTGTTTGATTGTTTAATGCTTACTGATCAGCGAATTTCTTATTGATGCGTGCATTGTAATTTTGCTGTTGAAAATAAAAAATTATTTAATCTTAACTTAAAGATGTGTGTAGTGGACTTTCTGAGACATACAAAAAAAATTAATATTTAAAATTAATATTTTTTTGTAAAAAATGTCAATTTGTCTCGAAAAATTTATTAAGTCTTTAAGTTAAAATTAATATTTTATTTTTATCAGTATATGAATTATAAAAACGCATGTCTTAAAAAAGTAATTAAAGAAAAACATATATTATAATACATAAAATAATTCCAGAAATTATAACATTATAATATTTTACATATAAAAATTATAAAATTTTACTTTGCAACAGTGATTTGTAAATTTTGTAGAAAGTTTCTATCCATATTTATTATAATATTATGTATTATTACGCACGTGAACTTTGACATGCAATACTCTAGATCATCTTTATTATAAAAGTTATAAAATTATAAGATTTCGATCACACGAAAACCTTTTATATCAGCATTATTCAAAATTAGCACAATATGTCAAATCAGTCTCTCTCCCAATATTCTCTCTACATATGTAAACATCCGTCTTTCTTTCTTGGAAAATGCAATGATTATTTAAGATAGGCTTTATGTTTGCTAAGTTTGCCTTATTTTAATCGAAGCTATGTCAGTATAAAAATAATTTTTACATGATAGGAACCTATAATAAAGATAAGAAAATCACATTAAATATTTAAAGAACAACATGGTGGAAACCTCTAATAAATCAATTCGCTGTTTTCGGTACTTACAATTAGTACTATTTTTTAAAGCTGTAATATGAATCAGTCTTAAATATGTCATTCGTATCTGTTTCTTGTGATTCGTATTAATAAAAATAATTAACAATATTCGCTAATAAAGCTGATGTTATCATTAGTCTTGTGAGATTTATTAAGTACCATTTACATTTTACAAGTGTGCTGATTTACGTGCTGATAGATAAATGTAATCTTGTTAAGAAGTGATGATTACGGTGATGAGTATCATTTCATTGAGTCATTAATCTTATCTGTCATATATAATCTTTGATTATTTTTATCGTCGTTCTAATTTTCGCGCTGTTTTCGCTTCAATTCTCAAATCTAAAAATAAATAACATTAATATACATATTTGCGAGATAGTATTATTTATGGAGTTTGTATTCATTTTTTATGAATTCCGTCACGTAAAAATTATTGAGTTAATTAGTACGTTGACATGTCACTTCTACTCAAGAAAGTATATATTATTAAATATTAGGTTAAATTCACATTATCATTAATTTAAATTTTATTATTAATTACATTGTATAAATAATGTATCTATCAACTGAAAGATTTAATAATTATTTAAGTATAATATTTTATGTAAATAATATATATCAAAACTCGATTATAATTGCGATAGTAAATTCTTTAACAACATAAGATTATCTTATTGAAATAAGAGATATAAAATGAATATATCTCATCCATTCTCACATTATCAATTAAATTGAAAAAATAGTATTTTAATGAAATTATTATTATATATAATAAATTATAAAAATTTAATTTCTTAAAAATAAAACTGAAAAAAAAACATTGATGCAAATATTCATAAAAAATTGCAACTCATCGAAGTTATATTAAAATGAGATTAGTTATATTAAAAAATTATTGCTATATCATATTATAATCAAATTCAATATTTAAATAAATTTTAAACAATATTTTAATTTTCTTGAATTAAAATTCAACGTAATTATTTTTTATGTAATTTTCCTTTCTTCGAAAATATTCATAAATGATTCGTTTCGAACACTTCTCTAGAAACCTCTATCGCGAGGCGAAGATGAGTATTTAATTGTCTATTTAATGATAAGACAAGTTGCATTTTTGATTTTTATATCAATGTTGCATTTTTGATTTTTATATCAATAAAATATCTGAGTAGAGAGCTTTTCGTACTGTTGAAGCTTTTTCAAACTTTTATTCATTAATCTTCATTAGCGAGAAATGAAAAATGCATCTTTGATGCGATACATTTGCAAATTGAGATCACTCACGTGTCGAACACTTTTCATGAAATTGTTATCGAATATTCGAAAAGATGCACAAACAAAACAAAATGCAAAAATGAAGTGTTACACGAAAATATAAAATACAAGTGCTTGAAAATTTATCTTTCGTGATCTGTAATTAATATATTGAAAATATGTATAAAACCAAGGCATTTTTAACAAAAACATTTCTTTTAAATTAAATACATATTTTAATAAATTTTTTAATATTTATTCTTTTGTTACATCGATATTTGAATTACTATATTTATAAAAGAGATTTCAATGTTTTAACATTGTATCGGAAACTGTTACATCATTTTGATGACACACTTGAAATTAGCAATTAATGCGTAAATTTGGAAAGCGTTTTTGATTGAGCTAATTGCTATTATTCATTACAGTAATTGATGAGTGTAATAGACATTGATTGTCCTTAGATTCGAGTCATTTGTCAATTATATAATTAATATGCTGATGAACGAACTACTTCGATGATGTTGTATATTGCGGTACTTGTCCATATTGAAACGATTTGCAATTATTTTCATTATTAAGCTGTCAATTATTGCTGCATGTCCGCAGAAAAATATTATATTACAAGGACCTTTTCATTTGATGTTGTTGTCGCTCATTAATGGTCTCATTGGCCTGTCCGCCGACCTCGGCGCTAATCATCCCGAGCATTGTCCGCTTCCTCATCCGAATTTGTTTATTCTAAAACCGGAAGTACAGCACAATGCATTATGTAGTGCTTGAAATTTCTTTCCTTATAATTTATATACTTTGCGTTAAATATCATATTTTAAATTATCATCGATAATTCTTTTTCCCTCCGTCTTATCATACTTAAATAATAATTTTATAGTATTTTTTTATTTGATAATCAACAGAATCAAAAATTTTTTTAGTTATTAAATTAAATTCATATCGATTGCTGATATTAATTATAAATATGTATAAATGTCATATCTATCTATTGTAAGTTAAGATACGAGGCATGATGTGATAAAAAGAGAAGCAAATTAATGACTTACATATTAATTAAGAAGATAATGCAATAGATTACGCGACACTATGTAATTGTTCATTGACTTATTCGATAATGAATTGTTACAAATTGTCTCTCGTTCGTTATCTTTTAAATAAAGTTGTTAAAAGTATCGAGATAGTACCTAAGCCACTTCAAAATATAAACTATATAAGGGAAACATTGAAGGTGCAAGAAGCATTTCTGAAAATCTTTTTTTTCTTTTTTTTTTTCATAAATAACACTGACCATGTGAAAGCTTTTCCTTTTTTTTCTCACTGCAATGCAATGCAATTGCACGCTTACTTACGTTTCGATTTATGAATTCATTTGTGATTTCATTTGTTAATTTCATTGCTTCTTCTTCGTATATAATGCTTACAGAATTTAATCTGCGTCATAATACTCCACAAATAAGTTACTGATCTCCTAAAAGAAAAAAATGTCCGTTGTACACACATGTGACAGGAATTGTTAACATTAATTTTACAAGCTTCACTCTGGCAGCAAGTCCGCTGCATGTCATTTCTTCTAGCAAACTATTGTACTGTAACTATTGTAGCAAAATTATTCATTGATCAGCGCCCAATCTTATAAGCCTCTTCTGCTATACAATGTCTTGCAACATATTGCGACAGAATTAGTCGTTCCCTGTTTACGTTCGAGTCAAAATGCTCTACAATATCTTCAAACTTATCATCTTCCAATAAATATCTTTCTACTTTCCACAAATGTACTCAAAAAAATGTACTCACCTCTGTATCGAATCTTTTTTTCAAATAATTTACTAAATTATCGATTATTTTATATAATATTTCCTATATTATCTACTTTTTCTATATTCTATATTTCTATATTTTCTACATTTATACAATAATCTTTTGAATTGTTTTCCGAGTTGTCCAATTTTTTGGATGTCTTTTTTTTGCATTTCAACTTTGGCAAATCTATTTTGAATGTTTTCTTTTTCTTAGTAACTAAGTTTAGAATTCTTCGAACTGCTTTCTAAAATTTTTTATAGTAGTACAGTTTCAATTACTAATTTTACATTTTCGAAATGAAATTTTTTTTTTAATAGCATATTTGCCACATCTAAATGACAGAACATTTTCTTTAATAGAAAAAAATGTCGTAAAAAAATCAAACGATTTCATATTTTGTA
>Ga0157364_1005321_pt1 | contig 13081 bp, 3 predicted proteins | sample AttsexASBM2_FD_111476 | JGI IMG/M metagenome (GOLD analysis project Ga0157364, IMG submission 111476) | Fungus gardens microbial communities from leaf cutter ant in Ribeirão Preto, State of São Paulo, Brazil - Atta sexdens ASBM2 | ecosystem: Host-associated > Fungi > Mycelium > Unclassified ... | reverse complement strand
CTGATGGGAAATCTAATTTTTTAATTGTGTTACTTTTAAAGTAAGAGAGCGATGTAATTAAATATTACGATAAAAACCGTTCGTATTGCTTGTTAATTTTTAAAAGCTTCGTCAAGTGATTTTGTAGGATCATTTTAATTAGATTCTCAAAAAGATATATTATCAAATATTTTGTTTAATTTGAATTAGAAGCAGTAGAAATTATCTCTTCGCCGGGTTACGTCGTTCTGCGCCACAAATGAATATAGCGTTGTGTGTCGCAGTTAATCGTGCACAATTTCTACTGATAGAATCCCTAAAAACAGCAGTTGTACCTACGTCTGCACCTGCTACTGCGCTATTTTAAATGTCAAAAACCGTGTATGTGTTTGTATATTAAGCCAAGAGGAAATATCGCGATTGAACCGGAGACGACCGCTCTCCTCGCTCACGCATCGAACGAGAGAGGGTTGTTCTCCCTCTCTAAAGGCCATTCCGTATTAGGGGATCGATCGCCTTTCGACAATCTACAAACTAACCAGAACACTATCGCATGCCACCAAAGAAACTCAATGTGGAAAAGAGCTTGGAATAGATAGATGGATAAATAGATAGATAGACAAAGAGGAAGAACGAGAGAGAAATTAACAGAAAAAGAGAGATATCCACGATTTGCTCTCTTTTTGGAAAAGGAATTTAACCGAATGTGATTGAATTTCCTTCGTTCATATAGGAAAAGTAATATTGCTCCCGCATTATTATAACGTCGCGTTGACGATTTATTTTGAAGATATTAAATACAGTCTTATGTCGAGGAATATCAACATCATCCGCAACTCGCTGCTCCACAGCTGCTTCCACGTATTTTAATCACTCGGTATTTATGATAAATTGTTGGAAAATCTGTGACATGTATTCAATACGTGATGCTGCATAAAAACAATTATATTCCTTAAGGGATGATTTGCTCTAGATAGCATAAATAAATGTTTTGCTCGTTTATCTCAAGCAAATGTTACTGCGTACGTAACTAAATCTAGATAGATGTTCAACTAACAAAAAAGCATGTTTTATAGAAAAATGTCAATACAGACTTTACTGGATAAAAATCAAAAAGAAATATGTGTAATCTGTCACGTCGCTGCGCGAATTAATAAAATATATCTTAAAATCTATTTCACTGCGTGAACTTTATAAATAGGAAAATAATTGTTTAAATAAGGCAAACGCTTTCGTTTTTTGTTCCGTAACTAATGATATTACAATGTATACAGAATATTGAACGAAAGAGAAAAGATATATGTGTTTCGTTAATATACACGTATACAATATTCTAATTGCCTGACAGACAAAAAGCTAAAATTGTCTGCATTGACATGTAGCTCGAGCATTTTACGGTCAACTAGCTGTCATATGTTGATACCAACATCATCCACGCGTGCAGAAAACTATAACGTCATTATAGTTGACATTCATCATTGATATTGTTCGTATAATGCAGTATACGTGTAATGTGAAAATAAATAAAATGGCGCGACCGTGTCGACGTGCGTCCGCGCTAGCTAATCTACACGGTAACTAGATTACCGAGACACATTATGCACGCGATGTAAGCTCTTCATACTCAGGTAACCACTCCAACCTACCTCTAATCTCGTTGTAACGGAAAGCAAACCCGTGCGCCCAATGCGAAAAATATGTACATATCGTTAAGCGCCACAGTGGGGAAGAAAAAGGTGATACATAATGTAAAAGCAAAGATAACTATTTTAGTAAAGATATACCCACAGATAAGAATCTCTTATCTGTCCCGTGATACTCGAAGCATATCCGACGATTTAACAAAAGGAGGAGAACGAACTACCTTTCGTAACCGTGCGATAAGGCAATATTATAATATATAAATATATTTAGATATGTAATATATAGAAAGAGAGAAAGAGAGAAGGAAAGAAAGATGCAACAATTAATAATTCGTCTCTACTAACGTGTGTATGTATAAAAAACGCGTGTGTTTTTCTTTCCACAAAAAATCCAAGCATATCAGTATGTATTACCAAGATATCTGCTAATTAATAAAAAGTAGGTAAGAAAAGCGGTGAAAATAGGGCGTGTTAAAGAAATGGTGAGATAAAAGTGAATAAAAAGAGGGAAAGCGGTTCGAGAAATTTGAAATTTCTTTAATAACCACATAGATCCATATATGTGATCCGAAAGGGTTGGAGTAAAGGAGTAGATTTGCTAATCGAAGAGTCATCACAGATAGCGAGAGTGGTCCCGTTTAAATGTATAATGAAAGCCCGATGAAACGATATATTTCTTTTTTCTCTTACTTTTTTTATCGAAAAAAAATGGAGTCTCGCGCATAATGTTCGGTCTTATCTCGCTTCCTCCGCATGAGAATAAACAATATCAATTAGTTTTGTCGAAGTAAGACTAGCAAAAAGTCTACAAAAAGTTTAAAATCCGCAAATTCATAGTCGGAGAACTGGGTCGCGCGCGCCAACAACGGCGCAATCATTAAGATATACGGATTTTGTTACGGATACCATGTTTATCCAGCTTCTATCATCTATATTTTCTCGCGCTAAACTTTTTCGCTGGTACGATAATGAAATGAGAAAATGGAGAACACGTTGAGCGTTTGCAATACTAGAGATTTATCTTGCGAATTATCTTACTCCCGTTCTCCCTCCCGATAAAAGTGTCTCTAATTGCGAATCGCAGCGATAATATGACATCGGTAATATGATATCGGTAAATCGTAATCGGGAAAATTGTGATCGCCGCATTACGAGACCACCCGCTATCCCAGGGTGATTTCGCTACTTCTCGTATCTATGTGACTACTGTGGGGACAACACGGGGGCTAATTTCAAGGGGTTGTTTCATGGCTGGCTTCCACGTAGGTGGATTTCTGGGGTACCTGCGTCCACGCTCGCGGCTGTACTGGCCACCGTACTTGCTGCGATTCGCGGCGAGCTCCGTGATCTCTGGGATCCAGCTGGCGAACACCGCCTACACACCCACAATCATCCGTTGCCGTCAGAACAGACCCCTATCTTGAATTTTTTATATTTGTTTTTTTTTTGTTTTCTTTCTTTTTGTTCGTTCGTATTCCAGTTTAACTATATAAGTTCTGATCGCTTATAGTCAAGTGATAGAGCATCACAAATCGCGAGACTGAAGATGACAGGTATGATCAATCAACTGAGACGCGATTAGAATTATAGTGCAATGCTTTTTCAAAGCTGATGTGTATTTTGTATGATTAAATTGATGTGTGAATTTTTTTAATAGTAGTGCAAATAGTTCTTAATACAAAATCGAATATTTTTTAAATTATTATCTTAATGGTAAAAGTGTTTCTAAGATGTATTATATATTTTCTTAATGTTAATTATCAAATTCATTTTTAAAGAAAGTATACAATTATATCTTTATGAGTGCGAGAGTATTATTTTACACTAAATTGAAAATACACTAACAATTGTGTATTCGAATCGAATTTTAAGTTATAAAAATCATAAATTATAACGAACAAAGAAGTTTAAAACTGTAAAAACAGAAAATTTGAAAAGATAAAAAAATTTGAAAAGATACATTATATTTTTATTTTCCAGTTTTCAATTGTTTCTAAATTGTTCAAAATGCTATCTATTTCTAGCAATTGTCAATTGACAAAGTACGTTTTGAATATTTTAAAACAAACTATATATAACTTTTCTTCGTTAAATAAATCAGATCAATTAAAAAAATGTATTCAAATAATATTAATAAAAAATTTTTATATAATCATGACCTTTATTAATTAACAGTTCTCTTGAATCCCGAGAAATCTTTTTTAATAAAGTTATATTCATTTACGCAATTCAATTTTTTTATAGTCGCTACACAACAGTATTTTAAAAAACACTGAAGATTTCTTGTTGTGTAATTATCTATAATAATCACTTCTCTTCAATCAATTTTTTAACATATTTATTAACAAATAAAATTGCTAATGATAAGATTGTCGATTTTAACACAAAATGTGGAATATATTTACTTATCATGGTAATATGTCAACAATGCGATAAACAACAATGCAATACAAGTGCATAATAATGATATTATTCTAACTTACACTATTCTCCCCCCGTTTTTTTATCATTATGTATATTATAACTTATTCAAATTTTTCAACAAAAATAAACCGTAAAATGTTTGTTAAAATGCGATGATACATCTTTCACTTCGAGTCTTCAATTAATATTCAAAACTAATATCATTGAAGTGAAGAGAAAAAAAATTTAAATTATTTATATTAACTGAACTCTAAATAATTTAAGCAAAAAATTAATAAATGCGAATAGCGAGTATATTGTGTCAATAGTAGCTCATAACTAGATTATATCTATGAATGATGAAATTGCATAAACTGCGCGTTATTAGATTATTAATGCGCATTATAAAGAAATCAAGTGTCTCGTTCCGCGAAGAATAACAATTTATCTCTAATTTTGTGAAATGATGCGGGTTAAGTCAATCGTTCCATGAAGCACAGTGCCGTTAGTTCCTTGTTCTATAAAAAAACATGCGTCATAATTCTAGAATTATGCCACTGTTAAGAAGTCAAATAGTGTTAGTTAACTTCAATCATTTTGCGCATCTCCTGTTACAAGGAGAAAAAAAACAAGTGTTATCATCATTGCGCGAAGTATTAATAAAAATGAATTTAATAGCATGCAAACTATTATAGCATATGATGCCGGCAATTTCGAGCAATTAGCACCATTTTGAACATGGCATCGCCTACTTTTGGAATGGGTACCAAAGAATACGGCATTGAAGACTAAAGGACTAATTTTCATCTAACTTCCTTATTTTGGGAAGAGTCGGGAAGATAAATAAAAATTAGGATTTCTAAAGTGTGATTCGCGATTAGTTGCGTTCTGCAGTGATTAAGTGTATACATATATGTTTACGTATCTTTCGAATAAAACAAATGGTCAAATCATGCAATACGATTTATGCATAATTTAAAGCAATAAAATTACATCTTCGATAATTTATGAATAATATATTATATTATCAAATCTATTGCAATCGTTTTACATGATTTGATAATTATGTATTTAATATAAGAGTTTTACTGAACATTTGAATTAATGTAGTGTAATATAATAAATAATAAGTAATTGTATTTCTGTATATGTTCTCATATATTGAAGGTAGCAGACTAAAATGGCAAACCATGTAACTTGTTAAGAAAATGTGTTTTTGATATATAATAGTTAATGTAATAGCGAAGAAGCTTGATGGAGTTAGAAAAAAACAATCGTTTATTAGTTAAAATAATCAGATATAAAATATCCTTAAAATTTTTTAACTTTAATTATTTTAAAAATATGCAAAAATTTTATCACTCTTAGAGATTAAACTCTAAAAATGCGATATGAATTCCATCAAACTATTTTCGCTCACATCACCGTATGATCCATATTTATATAATATCATCTTATGTATTATATTAATATTATACCAATACGGATGTTTGTTATTTCGTGCTGTTGAAATAGAACGATAATTAATACATGATGAATAAAATCATTTCTGTCGATAGTACAAAACACATGCATGTGACAAAACTTACTAAGCATAGCTGTCTTTTTCATTTTGGACTTATATGTAGTTGTAGTTAGAATACATTTTTTTATTAATTTGGCATCTCACGGTGAAAGGTCATTATATTCAGAATTTCAGATCATCAATAAGAATTAATTACGTGCACTTAAGTAATTCTAACAATTTGAACATCCAGAGATTTGTAAATTTAAAAAAAAATTAATAACTCAAAAAATACTTAGAAACATAAATGGAAATTAAAATTATACAATTATATTCTTCACAATTATAATTGTCGGGAACATGTATATTATTTAAAATTATCAAAAAATAAAGCAAAAATTAGCTCATTGAGATATACGTCAATAAATATATCTACTCTATGTGAATTAATTTCAAAATATATAAAATGGAAGATCAGATTCAAGGTAATAGCATTGATATTTATTACTGGTTACGCGTGTACCGATTTACGGCTCAGCTGTGCTTTATCGGCTTTAATTCGAGATGGCTGCTTGGACTAATACCAAAAAATAAAATCTACTTTTGGTCGTTGCAGATGGCTCAACATTTACCTGGTCACTGGTAACCGTGACCTCCATTCAACGATAATAATAAAATCGGTCGCGACTCTTACGATGGTCACATGCAGCTATAATCCTCTTCAATATCTGAACTGATTTTGCAGTTGCTATTTTTTCGATGTAACATTAACAATTCTATATTTATTTCAATTATTATAAATGTTTAAGGTAATTTTAAATTTGAAAAATATTAAATATTTTCAACATTTATGAAACAAATAGCACAGTTTATTCCATCTTTGTATATTACGTAATATTAAATTCCTAATTTTTAATATCTACTATTTTAAAATCGTTTCACTCAAATATACGTTATGCCATCCGTTTGCTGTAATAAAAATAATAAAATATAAATAAAGAGAATGCATATTTGTAATTCGAAAATCATACATTTTAATTACGCTTTTTAGCACGCGCAAAAATACATTTCGATACCGTTACACGAGCAAATATGCAGCAACCGAATATCGAGATTTTCGATTCCAAGCGTTTCCACCTTTTTGAGATGAAACACTACTCGTCTGTGTCCATCGTGAAATTTTTTCTTCCTTGTTTTATTCAACCTTCCACCGTGAACAAGAGTTATTTAATTCATTGGGAAATGAAAGGAATGCCAACGACGATTATATACCACGCGCTCGCGCGGTCGTTATACCCCCCTCAAGTCTATATTTCCAACTGCTGTAAATTTTCATGCATTCATCATGGGTTCTCGAGCTCTTGACGTTCTGCATTAATTTAGAACGATGATGGAACGGTGATGAACGTTACCGCGACGGCAAACGTGTATACAAGTGCACGCGTGCAAATTGCACATCGTGTGCATTTATGTGTGTATACGTGCGTGATTTTGTGTATATTGTAAATGTAAATTCATTAATTCTTACGAGTAAGTATAAGTATATACATAGACATACTGGAAGAGGAAAAGCAAAATTAATAGACAATAGACAGAGGGTTTGTAGGACATAAATTTGATAGTAATACCTCTTTCCATGCTCCCGCTTGTATTCGCCGCTGTACTTGGACCTACTGCCTACGAGCTCTATTATCTCGGGTATGCTACTAGCAAAAATTGCCTGCAAATAGAAATCATAACTGGAAAACACTATGCGACTACGGATCGTTGAGAAAGCAAACTGGGTCACCTATGTACGGTTGCATTTAACAGCAGTGCTTTCACGCCATATTATGGCATAAGTTGGGTGCGTGTTTCGCATCGGGAAACATCGTGGAGAAGAAAGGAGAAACACAGGCGAGAACAGGAGAAAAATGTGACTGACTGAGCAATAATCTACGTTCTACGTTTCAATTAGAAATTGTGCTTGAAAAATATGTGCTTAAAAAGTGATATGAAAATTGCTTTTAAATATAAGTATATCAATATCATAGAACGTGTTTTGGATCGATGCATAGAGAATAAAGTGTAAAAAAAGAATACTTTGCGCTGACAATTATTAATAAAACTTTCATTTAATAACAACAAATTTATCGAAATACTCCATTTTTTTACTGTACTTGTGAAATATTAAACAAAAAAGTTGTCTATAATTATACGCAAATGTCTATAATTATACGCAAAAAATTGCGTACAAATATGTATTTTTTGTTAATTCTAAAAAGAATCAATTTATGTTATAATGTATGCAATAATTAATTGATAATTGTTAAGAACACGGATATATTTATAAAAAAAATCGTATTTAATTTTTTATAAGTATAATCTGATTTTATATTCTATTTATATTATTGATTTAAGTTTAATAAATTTATTAATGAATTTATTAATGAATAAGTAACATATATTTATTTTAATATAAATATATCATATCTAGATATATATAATTTTTATATATAGATATATATAATTTTTTTGCTGCATTTCAATACGAACAAAAATTCCATAGAATGAATTCAAAATTAATTTTAAAAATTCAATAATTATATAGTGAATTATTTTCTATCATAATTTTGTCTTGTGCCAAAGAGATTTTATTATTATTATATTATACATCGGTATACTTACATCACGAAGATTTTGATGCAACCGTGTATAGAATTATCCAGTGTGTATGTTTCAAGTTTATATTTGTGAATGTACATACTTGTCTGCAGTATATTAATATTTAAATATGTGAGCACATAAATAAAAGCAGTATAGTAAGCAAGAAAAAAAAATAAAAAGTACAAAAAATAGTAGAAGTGTATTAAAAATAATTAAGATCACTATTTCTAAATTTATAATAAAGACAAATTTTCTAATTTTTATCGCTTAATAACAAAATCATATAATTAATACTCTTACAATATTATTGTATAATTTGACTTGTTAGTATATTGCTTATTTTATTAAGTTGCGTATTTTTTACTAAATTTAAACTCGTTCTCTCTATATTTTCAAAAATCTAATAAAATAAGGATAATATTTAATACTAATCTTGTAATCTTTTTGCTGTTATAGAATAAACATTACAGATATCAAATAATATAATTTATATCAAATAATATAATATCAAATAATATAATAATATAATTTATAACAATTAGAAATTGAAAAGCAGATATGTAAAAAAGATGCAAGCGCTTTCGGTGAAACGGAAGCAGAAAGGAAATTCAACAAATCGATCTTGCTTCATGCGCGTGTAAAATGAAGGAAGCGCTATTATGTAAATCGTCTATAATGCCGGATGCTATGAGAAAGATATGATCCATCACAAACGATCGATAAGGTCGTGCCGTGTCACGTCACGCCACGTAATTTGCCATTAATATAGGCGCTGAAAGTGATTCGCGACTGGGCGTTTGTGTCGCGAGCTTTATAGATATTACCAGGCAACTAAAGACACTGCGATCAACGAAATTATCGTAAGAGATAGAACAGCGAAAGAGAAATGTGTTGACACTTTGCGTTCGACATAATGTACGCTCTCAAGAAATAGCCAGGGATGTATAGATATCCTGTAAGTAGCATGACGAAGCAGCGAATTACGACCGGCGATCACTTCGTTGTACGACAAGTATGCGATGAAGTGAGAACTCCCGTCCCAGAGCTCAGAACTTCAAAGATACTTAGTGATATCACGTATTCTGGAATTTAGTAAACAGTCTATTAATGTGCAATCCCACGTAATAATTAACAATTATTCTGCGAATATAATTGTAAATGTATTATTTTATAATAATAAATTAAGGAAGAGAAAGATAATTATTTATACTTGAAAATAAAAATTTAATTCAAACTTGCATGGGCCTTGTAAATAATAATTTATTTGCTGGAGTTTGTAACCGAATGGCTTATGGACATTAATAATAAAGGACATAACACAAACAGTGATAATAAATTAACTTGATGACCCACAATTTACGAGCAAAATTCTGTATGAATGCACTTGAATACTTCGTTCATTTGATACATCATTCTAGTTGTTTAAAATTATATTGGACTGATTGTGAGCGTAAATTAGAATACGCATGTACCATTTGCAATTATCTCTGTTATATTACTGGAAATCAGGTTTATAAATTTTAAAACAAGGATATTCAATATAATTAGTTCAAATAACCGTAATTGTTCTCGTCAAAAGGTACTTTTCACTCTGATAAATGCATTAACAATACATTATTTAAATAGTTAAAAAAATATTAATTTATTTTAAAGCTAACATAAATCGCGCGTATATTATAACTGTAAAATATAGTTTTCTTTTCTTTGTAATCTTGAAAAAGCATAGTCTTTTCTTTCCATCTCTTTATGCAGTCGGAGACAATGCCAACTTCATTTTTATGTTACTTTTAGGTACTCGCGACCGGGACCGAACTCGCAATGAACCAGGAGTCTATCGATCTTTTAAGCTTGTCGGTTTCTTTAACCTGAGTTGGTTTAATTTACGGTCGCACGTCTAATTTCGGATTTATTACCGCTCATGTCTACGGAATATTATACTGAGTTCGGTTAAAAGTCCTCGCCCGTCGCACATTATACAGAAACACGTGATATCATACTTTCAGATGAATGCCAAAGCATTTTGAAAGTATTCCAAAAGAACCTTCCCTTTTATATATGTTACAAGGACGTGATTTTTCATTTCCATCTGACTTATCGACAGACCAACGATTCGGTTACAAACCTCTCGGTGCAGTACTCAAAAGTATGGACAGGATATACCACATGTTCTCCAACATATTCGATATATCTCTCATAATGGATGTACAAATTTACATTAACTTGTATATGTAAGATGCATAAAATAAAAAATATCTACGTAACATAAGTTAATGATTTATAAATTTACAAAATGCAATAATGTTTAATGTTTTATTAAATTAAAAATTTTTTTAAAAATTTATCTTTATTATTAATTTAACTTTACATAATTTGTTTAAATAAAATATTTGTTACATAAAGAACTATGTCTTACATTAAATTTGATTCAAATAATCAAAAATATCTGATGAGAAAATGATGTAAGTTTTGTTCTGTTTGTCTTTGTATTCTACAAAGACAACATAATTCAATTTTTTTATTACCGTTAGAATACTACCAATTTGAACGAGTAAAGTTAATCGCGCGGATTCTCCATTTCGAGGCCTGTCCTCAAATTTACAACGCACCATTTAAAATCGATAAAAAGACAAAGTGGCATCTCCTGTCCCGTAATACAATAAAACTATATTGCTTTCGTTCTTTATCGATTGCGAGAGCGAAAACGAAGTGAACGTTCCTGTAATAGCGAAATGGATGAACATTACTTCGGTTAAATCTCACATTTATTCTTGATATCTCAAATGTCACTAATGAGAATATTATAAGGCAATTCGAAAAAATAAAGTTCAACCGATCAGAATAATATCTTACGTCACAATATGAGCAGTGTATCGCAGAAAATACATACAGACAGAATGTGAAAGTCAAAGATCAAGCGCGTACAAACATCAATATTTTGTCGATGTCATTGGCGTGCTCTTCGAGAGAGATACGATAAAGTTAATATGTACAAATTTGTAATATAATAATAATAATAATAATAATAAGAACCTCGAATCTCTGTAAATAGAAAGTTGATCATATTTTTCTGTGAATTATCTTATATTTTTTCAAATTCGATTACTTTGAACTCATCTAATCAAATGTAATATCGCGACGTAAAAAAATAAAGAAGTAATCCCGCGAAGTTTTCATTTTAAACCTTTTTCAAAGCAATATACAAATAAAAATAATTATTTGATCGATTCTCTTAAATCTCAATTATAAAATAATTACGAGATTGGGATTATTCGATTTTTACATCAATTGTACAAATATTTATGAAAAAAAATATAAAAATAAGAATTGAGGTATTTAAATAGCTCTGTTAAACTTTTCTGTTCTAATAAGAGCATTATTCATGAGTTTTATCTGTGTGCTTTAAGTTGTTATTTTAGTAAAAGAACAAAATTTGTGAAGTTTCATAGTTTCAAGTTTCGAGGCTCCTCGTGTGTGTAATAAAAGTCCTTTCAATATTCTCTATGTCGTGAAAAAAATAAGTTCGCAGTATACATCGCAGCGTTCGCATGACAAGCCGAATCGATTGTACCCGAATAATCGATTCGTCGGATTATAGCTACAAATGACTCTTAGATCGAAGAGAAAAGATAGACAGTGGCTGTAGCAAAACTCGTAGAATCAATTTAAGCCGTAAGATAGAGAGAAAGAGAGAGAAAGGAAGAGACAGAGAAAGAGAGAAAGAGAAAAAAAGAATAATATATGCTTTCAATAGCTATGTGTCGTACAAATACGCATAACCGCAATTACTTTTTTCATCATCTCACGTAATATCGAAATCAGGAGGCTCGAGCGCTCGCAATTATAGCAAATTAATTTAATGCGAAATATATACTTTGATATAAGCGAAATGTTGACTATGCTAAATGCTTCAGCTGCGTTTTATAGCTTTAAAGCTATATTTATTTAATTTAATAAATTTTTGTAATAAAACTTGAAACTTTTGCGACGAAAACCAGAGTATTGAAAATATCAGTAATATCGAAAAAATTGTTTTAATAAAACGAATAATTTACGTACTAGCTGTTATAACTTTTGCAATCGTCGATTATTAAAACGGATCGTGTTCACAAAATAATTCAATTACAATGCGCGGACAGAAAATGTCTTCAATAATTCTACGTGTACAAAACTCTATCATTTGAAAGATACTTGAAACAGTCTCTATGCATTCTGACAATTAATTTTATTAAGCTTTTTCTAAAGTTATAAAATATGAGCGGGATGGTATGAAAATTATATAAAGTCGTCGAAATCCATTATAATTTTTATTACTGAGATTGTGCTTTCAATAATTCTATCAATATTTTATTGACAATGCAGAATGTTTCAGAAAATTCTTTTTTAAGAAAATTTAATATTCGAAATTACAAATAAAATTATATTCAATATTGGAGATAAAAGATTTTTCTTTCGCGCTTGAACTGCTTGTATGCAAGCTGTCAGAAGAGGAGATATTGATTAAATGTAATCTTCTTGTTTCGATAATAATTTATCCTGCAAAACTTTGACAACATTGTGAAATTTTGTACTCTTTTTATTAAATTATAGATACTTATATTATTTACTTGTTTAAGATAATTGATGAGATTTTCAAAACTTTTCATTTAATTGTTTTATGTGATTTATAGATAATTTTATTACAACAATCTGACATATCATGATGATTCCGATAAATTTATAATATATAATAAGGATATTGAGACAAAGGTAGCCAATATGTTTGTCTTCTCGTCACTACTGTCATAGCTAAAATTTCGAATTAGTTGATCCAAATTATCACTAACTACTTCACATAACAATGGAAATTTTTTTCTACATTTTTTCACACACACACATATATATATATATATATATATATATGTGTGTG
>Ga0157364_1005320_pt1 | contig 13081 bp, 15 predicted proteins | sample AttsexASBM2_FD_111476 | JGI IMG/M metagenome (GOLD analysis project Ga0157364, IMG submission 111476) | Fungus gardens microbial communities from leaf cutter ant in Ribeirão Preto, State of São Paulo, Brazil - Atta sexdens ASBM2 | ecosystem: Host-associated > Fungi > Mycelium > Unclassified ... | reverse complement strand
AGTAATAAACTAAACATAAAAATTCAAGAAAGAAAAAATTTTCTGGAAATTAAAAATTTTATGGTTAAGTTCGAGATTTTTTTAATAACAAATTAAATTCTTTCTTGATAAATTAATGCCAGACGGAACTCTTAATCTTAAAAACTAGAGCCATAGTGACTTTTTGAAAAAAAATTGTTATTATGGTTCCTAATAATCGAAGGATAATCTTTTTTTTAAATTCGTAGAAAAATATCAGATTTCAAATGCTTCACACGGCTATTTCATATGATATTAACGAAATTATTTCCATTTTTTTATATGCTTTTAAAAAGATATCCACTTTATAAGGCAACTGCAAAAAATCGTTTTGTTATTAAATGTACGTAATAGTGCAATTCTTCTTGAAGAAGAAAAATCACTCCTGGAAATTGCTGTGCAATTGCTCAAAGATGAAGAAATTAAGTTTTTCGCAGACAGTTTTTAGTGAATAAATAGCTTTTTGCAAAAACTAATGAACATTTTAGACTTGGTCAAGGCTAGATTTGTTCGTCATTATGAGGGCTATATTTTACGAGAATTTCAAAGTTTTGCGTTTAAATCTCAATGAACAGAGAATGAGTGAAAAAAGTCTTTTCTTCGGTACTTTTAAATTTTTTGTTCTGAACTAATAGATCAATTTTAATGTTCCATAGCTCATTTTGTAGATATTTTGAATACCTACATTTTTTATATCGAATTTTTTTCCATACAATCAATATTTTTCGTTTTATAAGTGAAAATGTGCTTTTTGCAACTATTTGATTTTTTTTATTATAGCATTTTCTTCACAAATCTCAAGTTTCAAACGTACGCATTTCTTTCTGATAGTCTTCCGAAATTTTAAAGAAAAATGCTGGTTTATAATTCTTTTCTAGTAAAATTTTACTTCTACTAAACTATTCTTGCTACTCGAGTTTATGAAGAAGAGGTATACTATAACGCGCATGAAAAAATCGCAATGAAAAATAAACAATTAAATATCTGTTGCGTTTTTGACATGATTTATGCTATTCTGGATTTAATGGGAGGGGTACACTATTACTACAATTTATTAAAACTTATATGTTATTTAAAATGCCTTCTCGCTCTTTATTGATATCTAGAATCGCCGAGCAGCCGAGATTATTGAAAAAGCATTTTCGCTTGAAACAAGTGATTAGTGTGAGAAGGAACTATCTCGTTCCGCTATCTCGTTCTCGGCGCTGCAGGCGAGCACACGGACATAGACTGCTTAGTGTGTGGTTACCGGTTTCGCCAGACCGCCATCTGATTCTGTGTCGCCATCATCAATGCAGATTTCTGGACTGAGTAGTCAGGAACCTTAAGTACAATCTCAATACCAATTCTTAAGTACAATTATCTTAAATATAATCTTAAGATGTCATAAGTCAATCCGAGGGCTGTATTAACATCTTAAGTCATTAATTACGACAGTTTTAAAATAAAAACGGACTATGAATACCCCCTCCCCCCCTTCCCATGTTTCGCGTTTCTCAGTTAGTAGCCTTTGTCTTTAACATGACATCCATAGAAATCCTGGCGGAAAAATTTTTATGCCAAAAAGTAAAGTTTTCTACTTCTACGACTGTAGTGTTGAATCGCGTTGTTAAACAAAGAAATAACTATGCCAAGTTACGCTAAAAATGTAAAATGGCCTTGGACTGGCATAGAAAGTACGTCAAAGTATGCGCAACTAATGATCATTACACCCCTACGCGTTTCTATGCCGAACTCCTCTAAACTGGTTTTCATTTCTTTTTGTAAGTATTCGGAAAGGTATGGCTACACATAATCACTTTACAATCAAATAGTTGGATACAGAAATAATTATGTCTATCTACGCCAAGCTACGCGTTTGTACTTTCCTAAGGTACGTATTTCTATACCAAAGTACAATACTTACCTTTTAATTTTTCTGTTTATAATAAAGTAAGTCATTTTATGTGGAATTACTTTTACTCATCTGTAAGCATTATGCATCTTCACTGATAGGGGGCAACGGCGGAGATGCATGAATTCGTAAATAAAAATTACTTGGGAAAGTATTGTATATAAGGAGCGCAGCATTTCGCATGTGAAGTGAGCCCTCAAAGTAGACTTTAATATTGAAGTACCCAAGTTATGATGAAATTCTAATTCCATCATGACAGCAACGATAATAGTATCTTGAATATTTATGTCAAATGAGTTCAAGATATTAGATCATGTTACTTTAAACAGTACAGTGTAAATGTACCCAAAACTATGCTTAGGGTATAGTTTCGCGTAGAAAGAAGTTAAATCTTTTGCATAAGAGTAGAATTCTATGTCAAACAATCCATGGTTGATTCGCATACTTAGTAGTTTTTAGCATAATTAAGCGTACTTTCGATATAATAGCATAATTTAGCATAATTAGGCGTTGTCTGACGTACAAAGGCATGAATTGGCTTACTTTGGCATAAGAGTAGAATTCTACGTCAAACTACTTCCGTGTCCAAACCACATAAGAATAGTTTTTGGCGCAATTAGGAATAGTTTTTGGCGTACTTTAGTATAGAAATTTTTCCGCCTGGAAAAAGTCGGCGGAGATTTAAAGAAAGATGCTTGCAAACTGAGCACACCATGTTATCCCTTCCATCATGTTCTTACTCTACAAGTATGGGTCATTAGTGGCCGAGCGATTCCTGTTTGTGCAAGTTTCTTTGAGTCTTTCGGTAGTTATAAATTATACATTTTATTATTTTCCAAAATGAAATTCCAATATTTATTCTAGAACATTGAAAATACATCGGTGAATTTTTAGAGATTTTTTTAATCATTCTGAATAGATAAAAAAAACAAACGGATTCTAGTGACCATGTTTATATGGATAAGACACCAAATTGTAACTTGTATGGTTACATACTATGTGATGTGAGGCAACGGAAAGAGGACAAAGAGGAAGAGGTTTTTATTAATATAGAAAAAGAATTAAATTGTTTGACTGAGGTGTAGGAGAAAACGGGACAAAACTTAGTGGAACGATGAATGGAGAAGGATAAGTAATCTTGATGCTTGATGACAAGGGAGTTAAAAGTGGAATGAAGCAGAGTTCAACTGAAGGAGACGTCACAGATATAGAGGAGCAAGGAAGAAAAACGAGACATACAAGTGAAAAATTAAAGCACATTCTAATCGCTAGATCTCTGGTGATGTGAATATATAGTCGTATTTATGGACGCAATAAAAGAAGCGAAAGCAAGAATTTTAGATACGCTATACACGGTTAAGGAATTATTGATTAAGAGTCGGCATATCGATGACATCAGCATAATCAAATAACGAAATAATGAATAATTGAGAAGTAAGGAGTTTTAAGAGCAGGATGTGACAAAGGAGATAAAGAAGACATAGATAAGCTTAAGCAGCCCGACACTTGACAGCCGCGTGATTCGAATGTCCATAAAGAATCAAGCTGAACACCAAGAATCTTAATAGAGGAAGAGCGAAGAATTGGAAAGGAGTTAAGAGAAATATCGAAAGATTGAATATGGGATAATAATGTTGAGAAATTGACAATTAGCAAGGATGATTAAGAGGGATTTAGATATAGCGAATTATTAGTAGACCATTAGGCAATAGATCTTAGATCTTTACTTAAAGCAGAATAGGCTGCTAAAACATCGAATGGGTGAAAGGATTTGAGAAGAATTACGTTGTCTGTGTACATGAAAATCTCGAAAAACAGAGAAATATTAGACAAATCAGAGATAAAAATATTTAAAAATATTAAAAAGTAAGGATCTGAAGAATGATTGATATCTGAAGAGAACGGCATGAAGAGATGAGAAAAGAGAAAAAAGGTTATATATGAGGACTTGCTATGTGCAATTTGTAAGAAACGAGCAGATTAGCGAGTGGGCTGAATGGATAGACTGCATAGTTTGATTAAAAGTAGATCATGATTGAAGATATAATTGAAGAAAGCATTTTATAAAAACTTTTCATAATTTTGTATTTGCCTATAATTGTGAATTTTAGATCCGTTTTATGTTCTCAATTAAAAATGCTATTAAACAAAAGATAAGTAATATTAAAAAAGAATGTAGCGAAGGAGATAAAGAAAACGTAGATCTAATATTATTATATAGGAAGACCGGGAGTACATTTTAAAATTTTTACCTTAAAACGGCAGAAGCTAATGACAATTAATGTAATGGTGGCCAACGGTACGAAAAATCTTCGAAGTATATTTCGTATCTCCGCCAATGACTGATGCATCGTGGATAGAAGTAAAAGTACGTAAAAAAGCCCCATTTAGTCAAAGCATATAGACAAGAGAAATACGCTCCACGAGGATATTCGAACATGCCTAAATTGCAAAACGATCCAATGATGAATAATGGTGCCAGCGCACTTTCTAGCGTCTTTATCATAGTTCCTGAGTTGGCTAGTATTTTAATTAAATTAGTTCTTGCTACACGAGACAAACACGTTTTATAAGATTTTCAGAAAGTTTTTGCAGTCTAGGAATTACTTTATACATACACTATATGATATGTACAATGGGGGATAACGTATTTATATGCTGTTACCAGCAAATATTGATCAATAGAATAGACATAGATAATCTAGATTAGATTACCTTTTCGCGGAATTTTTATTTATAGATCTGTAGATTGAAGCCGCTAGATGTGGAGCACTCTTAAAAGAAAAATTCATATTTTTATTCCAAATCAAATTAATAAAATATTTAATAGTTTTAATTGATCATAAAGATTACATAATGGACGATTTTATTTCATTTTGGTACCGTTTTATATGTTTTAATTTTGATTAAATTAAATAATGATAATTATCTACAATTAGACTCTATATAATTGCAAATCAGTTCATCAAATGCTTTATCTTTTTGGATTTAATTTCAATTGAACATGATATTGACTTTTTTCATAAAATCTAATGCTATTTACTACCTCCTGTAATAGTCAAAAAGAAATTCTTATGATATTACACTTTAAATAAATTTTTATAGGTATATGACCTAGTTTATGTCTCATATTTTATTATTGTAGTTAATGACATTAATAAAATGTGCAGCGCTATTGCTAATAAATAAAAAAACAATTGACACTTAAAAAAAATAAAGCAAATGCTAAAAAATTTTGTAATATGCATTACTTGATATATAGAAAATACTATAATTATTTAAATATAATGTGTGATCCGAAACTAGTGCCTGATTCGCATTTAATTCTTTTACTGCTACTCTATTATTGCAAGACAAATGATTGTAAACGTAACTATACTAGCAACATTTTGTCTTTATACTAAGTGCTACAAATGTACTTAATGGATGCTTTTTATTTATGTGGTTTTTAATGATATGTAATGACTTAAGTTGAAGCTGATAACTTTGATAAAATATTTGATATTGAAGATATGTGCGTATAATAGTGGAATAAGTATAGGGATTCTAACTATATGTTAGTGCGTATACGTATATGATGTGCATGTGCGTGCGTGCGTGCGTGCATGTGTGCGTGTGTGTGTGAGGGAATCAGGGAAGGGGAAGAGTCTCAAAGACTCTTTAAAAATTAGGAAGGGAAAAGCGCATCATCGAGGATGTTAAAGGGAGAAGGGGTTTCATCCTTCTCTTGATTATGTCTTTTCTCTCCTATTGTAGGTGCAGTTCTCTTTCTTTCACCCATTGCAGTCCTATACTTATTATTTGCGCTCTCTCTTCCTCTCGTTGTGCTCTCTTTTCTTTTTTTCTTTCGCACACGATTTTATTAAATAGATGTTTATTTCTTATGGTTTTTTAATAATATAACTTGGCAATAATTTTAATCTACAATAGTAATATATTTAATAATACAAATGGCCAAGTATGCTTTCTTATCAAGTAATTCATTTATGGAAATATGAAGAAAGAATAATTGAGAGACAAAGAATTGAATAATTTTAAACAAAGAATAACATAATTTTAATATTTATTTATTTAATATTCTTTTCATATAATGCATGGCATACAATATGATCTGAAGTATATGCTATCAATTCATATTCGATATTGGAATTTCTATCATAAATCTTGCGCAAAATATTTACTACATCAAATTTATTCATAATGCAATTTTGATGTAAATAAGTCATGAAATATTTGAATTTATCGCTTACATTATTACTACATACAATGACATAAATCGAAATACACGCATCGTTCAAGTTCAAGCGTAAAAAGTATAGTTTCATATACAAACACTTAATGATAATTTTTACATTGTGCACATTATGTATTTTGACAAGTTCAATCACAAAATCTTGAATCACTAACGACGATGGAGTATTCGACTGCACCTCGACATAATCACACGACATCCATCTATTTATCGACCACATAGCATATGGCAAAACGATGTGTTTACCTCGAGTGTCGCCGATCGCGATTTCCACGTCCCGGACACGGTCCCTCGGCTATTCCAATATCCAGATATTTGTAAGTGTTAATGCGTATCTTTTTCTGAAGATATAAGCAGAGTTGAGTAAGTTAATGTTTTTTTTAACTGAATAAAGTTAAAGTTAATGGCTTTACAAAATTAATAAAGTTAAATTAAAAGTTGAAGGAATAAAAAATTAATTTAATGTAAGTTAAGTCAATATTGAATTAACTTAAGTTAAAAAAAAATTAATTTTGAAAAAAATTATTTTTTAAATCAAAATGTCGTAATTTTTCTTAAAATGAGATTAAATAACTACAATATAGATTACTAAGTAAATTAAATTTTTAATTTTTTTATTTCATATGTGATATAAGTATACAACACATAACTCTATGTGCTGGCTGTTTTATTAAAGTTATATATATAATTATATATATAACTTTAATAAAACAGCCAGCACATAGAGAAGATAGAAGATTACTTTTTAATAAGTCTTTTTAATAAGTCTTAAGCCAAAGAGAAATTGACCAATCGAATGCGAGAAGAATATTTGACTATAATTGGTCAATTTCTTATGGCTTAAGGCTTAAAACATCTATTGTATATGCGGACTAAGGCTTATGGCATAAGGCATAACTGCATAAACCAATCAGAGGATTGTATTAGTATCTTAAGAAATTACTTAAGATGGTCTTTAAATATGAACAGATTACGAATATGCTCTTAGTCTTATTATATCTTATTATTTTTCTAAGATATTTAAAAGAGATAAAAAATTTTTTAACTTAAAAAAAATTAAAAAATTAATGTTTAAAAATAACTTAGTTAAGTTAAAATTTAATGCATTTAAAATTAACTAAGTTAAATTAAAAGTAATTAACTTTTTTTTAATTTTTAACATTTTAACTAGTTACCCAACCCTGAATATAAGGCATATAGCGAGGAAATGTCCTGTAATAAAAAAGACGAATATACAGGGCCATTTAAAATTTGGAATTTAATTTGGCTCTAAAAAAAACGCATGAATATTTTTCAAAGTTTATGGCTTTATTGGAAAGGTAGTACATTAAACATGAAATGCAATTTCATTCAAATGACTTCCACGGCTGGCTGCACAATACCCCATTCTATCAACCCAATTTTTCAAGTACATTTTCCACTGTGTGGGCGCATATTTCATCGACAATGGCAACTTTGATTTCATGTTTTAATTCTTGAATCGTTTCTGGCTGGTTAGCGTAACACTCATCTTTGAAAGTTCCCCATAAAAAATAGTCCAGCGGAGTCAAATCGCAGTTGCGAGGCGGCCAATTGACATCAGTATTTCGGCTGATTATGCGATTTTCGAAGACAGTGCGCAAAAGATCGATTGTAGCATTGGCTGTGTGGCAAGGTGCACCGTCCTGTTGAAACCAAATGTCGTCTGTGCCTCTTCTTCAAATTTGGGAAGCAAGAATTCGTTTAGTATGACGCGGCAACTCCTTGCTCATTTTCGAAGAAAAATGGCCCAATGATGCCACCAGACCAAAAACCACACCAAACAGTCACTCGTTGTGGATGCATCGGCTTCTCCATGACGACGTGCGGATTCTCTAATCCCCAAATACGACAATTCTGCTTGTTCACATAGCCACCGAGGTGAAAATGAGCTTCGTCAGAAAAGATGATTTTTCGGTAAAAATACTCATCTTCAACCAAGTGTTGTTCAGCCCATTGGGCGAATCGAAAACGCATCGGATGGTCATGCGGCTTCAATTCTTGCACTAATTGAATTTTATGGCTTCATACCGAGGTCTTTATTCAAAATTCTTCTCAAAGAAGTGCGTGAAATGTTCAAGTTTTGAGAACGATGACGAGTTGATGTTGATGATTGTTCAAGCACACTCTAGCAACAGCAGCAATGTTTTCAGTTGACCTTACTGGACAAACACGTAAATGAGTTGCTTTATTCAATAAGATCCAGTTTGCCGAATTCGCTTCACAAATTGATCCACAAACTGCATTGAAGGCATTTCTTTTCTACCAAATTTTCCACGTAAATTTCTTACAATTTGAGTTGAAGACTCACCACTTTGGAAGTAAATTTTCAATATTTCCCAATTTTGTTCAAGCGTATAACGACCCATTTCGTAAATGTCAAACAAAAAACTAAATTTCTGATACGTCATAAATGTTATTACGCCTTTCAAATTCAAAATAACCGATAGTTGAAATTCCAAACGCTAGATGGTCCACCCTGTAAGTAAGCGAGATGTAAAGAGAAAATACATAAAAAATTAAAAGAGTAATACTTAAAATTGTAATACTTACTTGCAAGATTGTTTTTGTTGAATCGGAACGTAATAGTTTATACTTTCTTGCATTTTCGAGGAAAGCGGTAACGACTGTAATGAGAATCTGCTCTACTTTGTACGAGTATTTCACCGATGTCCACTGAGCAATTGATATAATAACATGGCTATCTCTCTCTCTCTCTTTTAAATACTGAATCTCTCAACCAATATTCAAAAATTCCATTCATAGATATCAGTGTGTTTGAAGTGAGCAGACTCAGTGAGCAGATTCAGTCAACTGAATCAGTAATATCATCATATGTTTATGTATCTTTAATAAATGCTCTCCATTTCACATTTTCCAGCGAAATATCCAATTTATTATTGGAAATTATTATTTTAGTATCAATAGTTTCCAATTCGTATTTGTGAGCTGAGAATATTTCAAAATAAACATCACTAACAGGAAGATCATATTTTATAACGCAGAAGTAATATATATTCTTCAGTCTTATGTCTATATGTGATAGAGATTCAATGTAGCTTTCATCGCTAAAATCATGAATCATACAATGACGTATGAAGATTTGAATTTACACGATTATAATTTGAATTACACGCATTGACATCTTCACATATCTACCATCTCCCATGTTTGGCACACTATTTATCTATTGCGAGTAAATACATTTCAAAATTCAAAAAAAGTTCTCTATGAAGTAAATGCACCATCGACGAATAATATTTGTTTATTTGTACTCATTTTGCACAGAATAGCAGAAATTCACAATTCTCAATTAAAGTGTGGTGACTGCAGTGGAAGCTAAGAGACTGATGCATTAGAGTTCTTTTTATACATATTTCCTTCTCCACTATTTTTTCAGGTATCCAATCTAGAATTTTACTTAACTTTGGAAATATGCAAGTTAATTTTTAATGTAACTGTCACTAAGCCTAATACACAATGACACATGTACTAAGAATGCATTTTAATGTATCGAACCTTTTTTTTATCTAAAAGATCGACACCAACAACAATAAAGTATATCTATTCATGAAAATAATGTACCATCAATATCCCATTTCCATCTAGCCTTTTGTCAAAAATGTGGAATTTACATATCTTAGTTATCGATGTAGAAGTCATTAGATCATATTATGAAACTTAGAGAGATACAAAAGTAAAAAATTCGATAATGGAAAAAGAATTGAATGTTCACAAAAATGTAACTCCTGTCCTCAGTAGTATATAAAAATGGAGAGATCTGTATATACATACTGTCAGTAATGAAACTGAAAGATTTGAGGAAATATATACGTGAATCTTCAATTTTTCCAAAATTTTTTTCTTCATTTTATTCAAGATGGAATACGATGTAGTAAAAGTAAATGCAAAACATGAAGCTCAAGAAGAATTAGAAATTTATTTTAGAAGATTCAGAAGATGAATTTACAATTGATGAAGAAGAATCAGAATCAGAATCAGAATCAGATTATGGTATCGCGGATTCATGTTATGAAAGCGACAGTGACATTGTTAGTCATGCTGAAGTAACAAGTCGTTCGATAACGCGAGCTGAAAGCTCAATACTTTGGATGGAACAAATAAGATGTGTCACATACTTTTATTATTTATATACTTCAAACCATTCTTCAGATCGTGACAAATTTTGCTCATCGTGCATCATAAAAATGCATGATTTATTTTTACATCTTCACGCTATTCGCCAACATGTTATTAGTCAATATATACTCGTACATATTGACGGTATATATTGTAAGGAATCTGCTGTATCAAATATTACCATGCAATCTATGTCCTATTTGCACAATGTTTAATGCAACTATGCAAAAATTATATTTTAGTGATTATGAAAAACAATATATTTTAATATGGATCAAACGGAGCATGATCTCATAGCGCAAGCTGCTCAGTTGATACATGAGAAGAGTTTCTTGCGTAGGTGGGGCAACACCATTGCGATAATTTCATCAAATCGCTAGAAGAACAGAGTCATGTTAAACGCCCGCAATTATCGATTGGTATTAAACAATCATTGATTGCTTGTATCGCGCGGCTTGTTTGAAGGATTCAATACGTGAATACGTTTTGTGCAAGTGGGTACTGGGTATAGCGCGGGACTCCGATGGCGTGAAATCGATACAGCATTCGAAAGCCGTATACTGACCGGTGCCGTGATAAACTTTGGACACATCGAGTCTCGCCAATTCCTCGAAGATGCGAGAGAAATAGTGCTGGAACGCGTGCGAGGTGTTATACGAGATGAAACGATAATATTAAGATAAACACCGCGTTTAATGGTGAATTCATATCAGGTGTTAAACGCGCGAATAAATCATTTTTGTGATAGGTTCGTATATATTTAAAAAAGAAAAAAATTATAAATATTTTCAGCAACATTTTTTAAAAATGATAATAAAAATTTGTTATTTTCCAGATGCACTATTCACACAAGCACGAAATTGGAAGTCCACGCTATAGTGGAAAATTTAACAACTGCGCGATCCGACTGCCCGCAATGAGAACAACAAGTGGTTAAGTTTCAGCAACCATTGAAAGAACGCGTCTTGTTGATCTACGCTGATCTAGAATGCACCCTAGAGAAGATGAAAATAGACATGGAAACATCTAGCTATACATATCAGCATCATTTAGCTTATTATGCTTAGCATATTATGTTCATTGCTCGTACAATAATTCATTGTGTATATATCAGTTTCGTCGCGGTAACGATTGCGTCGCATGGTTCGCCGAGGAAAAAATTTAGCGCATAGTGTAGAGTCTATACTTTCGGCCAATGTACCCATGGCAGATTTTACGCGAGATGATTGGCAAAAATTTAACAGCGCTGTCATGTATACGAAAAACCGTTCGCACCGGATGACACGCAAGTATGCAATTATTGCCACTTGACCGGGCGATACAGAGAGGCCCCGCGCATTCAAATTGTAACTTGAATTATAAAGATTCATATTGCATTCTCATAATTTTTCGTTTATCGGGATGCACATTTTATTATCAAGGATATAGCTATTGCGTATAAAGGATGTACAGAACTATTTCCCATAACTAAAGAATAATACATTTCATTTACAAAATATGTCAATAGCACCAAAAATGATCAAAAGAAAATTGTGCAAAAATACGTTTTATAGATTTAAATTTTTCAGTTTAGAAAAATTAGCGTATCTCGACAAAGATAAATTGAAAATTACGCGGTCAGAATTTTTTAATTTCAGCGCAAAAGATTTCGATCTTCTCACATAAAAATATATTTCCGTATGAGTACGTTAACTGCATTCAAGGAAATCGAGTTACGCGCGAATTATTTTATAGCTTGCTGATAAATCATACCATATCCGAGAGCGATTACGCGCACACTATGAACATATGGCAGCAATTCTCTATCCAAACACTCGATGAATACAGTGATCTATATTTAAAAACAGTATTGTTGTTGGCCGATATATTTGAGAATTTTCGGGATAGTTGCATTATCAATTATGGACTCGATCCCGCGTATTATTATACACTATCTTACTTATATACTTATATAGTTTTACGTTGAAACATACTCGCGTCAATTTCGAACTTCTTACCGACGTTGACATAGTTCTATTCATCGAATGTGATATACGTGGCGGTCTGAGTCAATGTTCAAACAGATACGCGCAGGTCAACAACAAGTACATACAATAATCTATATCGTACATACGATATCTATCGAAAGTAGTACCTGATGTACTTTGACGTTAACCTGTACAGTTGGGCAACCATTGCCATACGCTGATTTTCGCTGAGTCGAACGTTATGGTTGTCAATTAGACAATTTTGACGTTATGAATATCGCGTTAGATTCATCGATGGGTTACGTTTTCGAGGTTGACTTGGAGTATCCGCAACATCTCCATGATGCGCACTCTGATCTATCGTTTTGTACAACGCGTAAGAAACCATCCGGCAAGCGAGATGAGAAGCTTCTCGCGACATTGTATGATAAAAAGCATTACGACATTATCACAATCTGCAATGTACTCACGATCTCCACATTACAAAGTCATCGTATACTGCAATCTTCATGGCTTCGCGAATACTATTAGGTGTATAACTTTGCTTCCGCCGTTCTTTTTCCGAAATTCGAGGCTTTATTGTAAAAAACTGGTTATACATTTATGATTCAAAGTATTGTCCATCACTGGCCACTACTTTCTCCCATCTTTCGAGTAGCGTACGAATCTCGCGTCGAAAAAACTGGTCATCTTTTGAGGCTATCCACGAATCGATCCAATTTTTTACTTCTTCATAAGACCGGAAGTGCTAGTCAGCCAGGCCGTGTGCCATTGATCGAAACAAGTGATAGT
>Ga0157364_1005319_pt1 | contig 13082 bp, 9 predicted proteins | sample AttsexASBM2_FD_111476 | JGI IMG/M metagenome (GOLD analysis project Ga0157364, IMG submission 111476) | Fungus gardens microbial communities from leaf cutter ant in Ribeirão Preto, State of São Paulo, Brazil - Atta sexdens ASBM2 | ecosystem: Host-associated > Fungi > Mycelium > Unclassified ... | reverse complement strand
CGCGCGCGAGCGCTTCATCGTCCAACACTCTATCTTTCCGTGAACATTATTCAATGCCCGCATTATGATATTACCACGTATAAGTGTTAAAATTCACTCGCTCACGCGAATTTATCGCGCCCCGTCGCAAATTGCTGGTCGTAATAGAAAAAAGATTACCTGAAGCGCCAGGATTTTTCAGTATTTACCTCGGCATCCGCAATATATTTCCTTCAAGAACTAATTTCGTCCGGGAAAGAGAAGCAACGGCTACGGGAGACTTATTACCTAGCTGCCTTACGGTCTCTCGATAAATAGAAAATCAAGAATCTCATCGGTAACGAACTTACTTCGATAGACTATCATAACTCACCTCCGGCTGGTACTCGTCAGAGGGTCGTCGTCTGGCCTCGCAGGAAAAGCTCAGTGACGCGGAACTAATTTTCAACTCCAAACCGTGTCCTATCGTAGATGGCGAAGCCTCGTTATTCGACCTCGCCGTCGTCAGAAGGGCTCTGATATTCACGCCATGGTTATCTCTCACTAATCTCTCTCTCTCTCTCTCTCTCTGTCTGTCTCACCTAGACTCTCACTTGTCCACATCATATGCACGTGCACGCATAACACACATTCAATATACTTTTCGCCCTCCTTCTAGCGTGGCTCGTACTAGACGTTCTTCTCATTTTCACGCAGATTCGCTCAAAGCGAGAGAGCAAACCGGAGATCCGAAGGCGGAGGAGAGACAAAACGCCCAGAAGCAAAATAGAGGGAACAGGAACGTTTACCCTGCAGCCTCAATCTGGGCGGCATGTGATCTTTGTGCATGCGCGTCTTCCTTTTGCTCTTACACTTTGAATACGGGTGGGGAAAACGAACAGTCGAGACTTGAATGAGGAAACGAAAGAGGATGAGCGTGAACGCGTGATGGGAAGAAAAAGAAAGACAGAAAATGGGAAGAGAGCGACTACGCTATCGCGCTATTGTACGTGACCCGAGCTCTCCGCAGGCGTTTTTCTACAGCAGCATAGTCGTCGTTCCTACGTCTCAGACAAAACACGTAACGCGAAAGAGGGTTTTCTGGTACCGACGACGCATTTGCTCGTTTTATTAGTGAAGCTCAAGTAGAACTAATGCAGAAATTGTATGTGACAATTAGAAAACCCTCTGAAAGTGTGTCGTATGCTCTAATAAACAAAAAGCGAATAAAAGTGTATTATGTAATGGTACACACATCTGATGTTGTCTAATTATCGTATAATCTTTACAAAAATTTAAAGACCAAAACTGTATGATTTGTGTCTGCAACATAATCTGCAACAATTATTCGTACTTGTACGATTGCGCGAACATAGGACAATAAACACGATGAATATTACAGAAAGTCTGAAATATAGAAACGTGATATATTTTTACGTTCGCCAAGCTGACGCGTGCAACGAACCAGTTACATTTTTACACCGAAAAAAGCGGGCGACGGTCACCGGCTGCGACGTTACTCCAATAACGAAACAAAAATAAAGAGCGCGTGTGTGCGAGAGGGAGATTATGACTCGCTTCTTATGAGGTGCACGCGAATTAAGCCGGACAGGCCGGGCTCATCTAAATTCACGAAACGCTGGAGAGTAGCCGGACCTCGGGCTGCTAGATGCAACCTGATGGAAACGGAGCGGAATACAGCATCCAGCCAGCTAGCGCCTCTCCCTTTTACGTTCGGACGGCCGCTGTCGTGCCTGCGGCGGGACAATTGCCAACGGTGGACGTGTTTCATTAACGCCGACACACCGGCACGGACGAGGCTTTGTGAGAGAGGTACACCCACGGTAACTCGTATACGTCTTCCCTGTAATACGAGCAGTCCTCGCTGCGGCTCTTGAACATACCTACCTGTCGCAGAGCTAAATAAATTTGTTTATTCTTTCACGCTAGAATTATATTTTTTCTCACATTTTTTTCATCTTTTGTGTTATCCAGTTTGCCTTTTATAGAAATTACATTTTTGATACTTTTTAGGATTGAAACAGTGCCAATATTTCGTTTTTAAATCCTGTTTTTAAATTAACTTTACAAAGCCCGAAATTAAACAAATTTTTTAATTTGTAAATAGTTTCTTACATAAGAACAGTTATTAAGCTTTTTTAAATTTTAAAAGACAAAAAATAATTTTTGAAGAATAATATTCTATCTTCCAAAAATAATCTAAAAAAAATGTTCTACATTTACTTTTACAAATTACATATTTCTTTCTATTATATCGCGAATTAGGTAACGCTCTATATTCGAGCCTTGTGGATTTCAGCAAAATGTTGATGACGCATACAAGAAACAAGACTCGGCAGTTTCTCTCAACGATAATATTCCCAGAGATGCACGATAAATCCTATACATAAGATTTATTGCACAGCAGAATTCTACATCCGCATTGCTATGCGAAATATATCTCTGCATTATATATATGTATATATATATATATATATATATATATATATATATATATATAAATTTTAAAGCGTATACAGCTAAAATTATTGAAAATTTAACAACGTTTGTAACATTTGCAACGTAAATCCTTGAAATATGAACAAATTTATGAAATCATATTTAATCGACTAATTTATTATGTAAAAAAATTGCTTAAATAAATTAATTATAATTAATTTATTTAACTAAATAATTAACTCAAATTTTTTAATATTTAAAAAATAATTGAGAAATATTGTTATTTATAACTTTTATAAAAAATGTAATAATATTTAAATAATCATCCGTTGTGTTTCTGCCTCTTGAATACCTTCTATCCTTGCGCAATTCTATAGTCGACTTTTTGAGCAATTCAAGACGCGGGATACCAGAAAGTAAACTAAGACGCGAACACCGAAAACGTTTTTCCATTTCTTTTAGTCTGGCATGTTGGATGATGACACATCCCCCTGACGTAATCGACAAGTCGTCACTGCTGTTTGACTTGGTGACAGTTCGCTTAAGTCCACAAGTATCGGCGGTAATTTCCATCGAAATTTCAATCTCGTTTATCCGCAAAGTAACTTCCCTGAACGGCCGGTTCGTTGCAGTCATGCTAACTCTCCCTTCCCACCCGGTCGTGTTCGCCGCCCTTTCACCCTCTCTTCACCCTCTCGTCCATCGTTCGGTCGACCAACGCGGCGGCGTCACGACGTATCGAATTTTAATCAATCACCGACAGGGACAGCCAATTCCAGAGCCAATTAACATATTCATTCCGCGGCACCCGGCACCCCTTTTTTTTACCGATTTCAGCGAAATTCAAATTGCAATATGGCGAGCACCATTACGAAATACTGTTTAGTTCCCCAGTCATTACGTGGTGGTCATTACCGTGAATATTCGCGCACGGTAAAATTGCTTGGATGTACAGTATTAAAAAAATTAACGAAAAAAAAGAAATAGCTAAGAACCGTCCTCATTATATAACCACTGACTGAATCAGTGACACAGCGAATTTTGATGTCACTACGTTATTACGTTAAAATTTTTACAGAGAACAATTTCAGCGGAACAAACGAGCGGAGCTTGTTCTGTAAACAATGTCCTGGACCTAATAAATTTTAAGAACTTAAAACAACTCGTGTTTACAGCTACGTAATTATATTGTACCAAATTTAAACATATTATGGCGTAGGAACTGTAGGAAATAGCATTGTGTAATTTATTATTTGGTCACGTGTCGTTTGAAGTCCAAACTTTAGTAACTCTATCTGAAAACGAAAAGTTTGATTCTTAACGTTGTCAGTAGCGAAAGTCCATTCCTAGTCAGACAAATCAAGAAGAAAAACCGTTCAAGCGAAACAGAACAGCCACCGTTCTATTTTTCTGCTGGACTTGCGAAACATCAACCATATTCCTCAAACAGAAAGAAAATGCCGTTTGTTTCAGTTCAAATTAGAATTAAAGAATACGATTACACGTAGAAAACTCTTACATGTATACATATCTATCTGGTTCGCTTCTCTTTGCCATTTTTCATGGAAATTCAATAATCGATAGCCGTAGATGGAAGGTCGCCATAAAACTGCTCTTAATCCGCGCAGGTATAGCATAAATATGTGCAGATAAAACATATATTCTTCACCATGTGGACATATGCACATCGGTTCTAGTATCGGTGGATTATGGATTATCGATGCATACAGTCGTACGCGGACATGCTATTAGCGGATTACCGCATGAACCGGCGACAATTTTCCACGGTTACATTGTACGTATTCTCTTTCTCTTTATACAATACCAATCTCTTTTCCTCTGTCCCTCTCTCTTTACTAGCCTCGTTAGAAATCCGATCTCGATAGAAGAGCGTTTCCGGATGAGAGCACTCAGATTGGCACACGAAAAGGATCGAGTCTCCTTCTTCTTATTATTTAGGGGATTTGTTTCCTCAATTTTATACTGGTTGAAGCATTCGCTTACACGAGAGAGAGAGAGAGAGAGAGAGAGAGAGAGAGAGAGAGAGAAGAAAGAGAAATTGGCTCTGCCAATTTTGTTCACTCATGGACGGATTAGTTACATAGTCCCCAGTTTCTCGGATGTGTACAATATTACTATAATTATGCCTACATAATTTGTATACTATGTGTAATAATGTTAATTTTATTAGACCATTTCCACTAAATCGTATTTTAGTAGTGCAGTCAGAGTAACGCTTAGTAGAGAAGATCCTATTTTAATTGACATTAAATTAATTAGCATTAACCGGCAGGGAAGGGTTCCTTCCTGCGCTTAAATTAGGGATGTTACAATTAAACACTTGTTCGTTAGTAGAGTATTAGAGAATCTAATGTCAGCTACAGACAGATTAGAATGCGGGGCATGCGTCGCCGCCATGTTGCAAGTCATAGTAATTCTATATAGTTAATGAGACTTCCAGCGGTTACTGAAAGAAAATATATTTATCTAATAATTCAAGCATCTGATCTAGTCAGATTGATTGCAAATAAAAACCCACGTTTCAATATTACGAAGAAAATGAATGTGCGGAAACAATAGGAATGATGTCATATATTGATATTAATGAAGCGGCACAAAATACGATTCTTTGTAGAATTAAAGGCGTTAAAATGAAACAGTCTTCATTAGAGGAATACAGAAAGCCTGGTTTCGGCCGCAAACAGATTAGAGGCGGTCTTCTTTCCACGAGGGTGCCCTGGGGAAGTAATTGCCTACACGTCGGGCGAACGGAAATAGGACGCGCGGCGTAAGCCCGTTTCGCTTTTTCGCCTCCGCAAAACGATCCATCTGCCCGAGTTACCTGCCTTCGACCTTCTGACCTCGGCAAGTTAATGAAAGCCTTATCTTAAGTTAGTTCATCATCATTGATTCTAATAGTCAGTATCATTGATTCTAATAGTAATTCTATATCAATTTTCAAGATCAATAATAATGTATTAAGATTGAAAGTAACATGATATAATTACAAATATACCCTAATTATGTATAAAGTTGTGTATTATTTAAGATAAAATTATCGTGATATTACTTTTCGAAAACTTGAAATATAATAATATAATTGACATTTCTGTTATTTTACCAGAGTAATTTTTCTAATAGTCAGAGAAAATTGCGACGATTGCGTGGAGTGATTACGACGCATGTTAAAAACTGCGGAAGTAGATGGAAAAAATTTCATTTATGTGGGAAATTATACTTTTAAGAGATTGTTGGTCGCAAAGTATACCTATAATTGTTTTAAAGTACGTGGAACGGTCGGGTTTAAAACAAAGCAATCACAAGCGGCTTGAGGCAAGGTAGCCATAAACGCGCAAGCGTAACATAACTTTCCTTCTTTCGTTGTCTTGCACCGAAATACGTTCGATCGACCCACTAACCTTCTCAGGTTTCTCTCCTGAGAACTATTTCTTTGTGCTTATAATGGAAGGAGATTTCAGGATAAGATGCGAGTCTTTTTATTACTGAAGCGAAACGAGGTCGACTGTCCCACGATATAAACGAAATCGATAACATTAATTGTACGAATATAAAAAAAACACCATTAAAGTCCATATAGTATATCGTAATATGATGCGAATTTTAACACCGAAATGTACTGAAATTAAAAAGCACTCGTGGAATTTAATATACATATATGTATAATCGTAACGACGTGAAATCCCGTAAAATTCCTACATCGGCTGTTAACATTTTTTACAACTGTCACTTTACAATCGCATTATTCGGTATTACGAATGAAGTACTTTTGGGGTTTCGACAATAAGCGTCACAACACCGCGCAATTTTTATCTTCGATTATATGTAATAATCGCCATATGTGAACAAAATCGCAACAGTTATTAAAAACGTATTTCGATATGGTCAGCAATATTTTCGCGAAAAATACGAAAATCATTTTCCACGATAAACAAGCAAATAAAGGAAATTTTTAACAATGCCATTTTTAACTCAATTTATACAGAAAATATGCAACCTAAGATATATTTTTATCTATTATTTTAAAATTATTTTAGATTAATGACGACTAAAAACTGTATCATTTTATGTATATATAATATATTGGGTTGTCCGGAAAGTTCGTGCCGACTAAAATTTAAATTTTAGTATACATTTATTAAATTAAAATTTTCTACGTTTCAATTTTCCTTCAACATCAGCACGAACTTTCCGGACAACTCAATAAAAGGAAATATGTAGAAGTATATAATATAAAAGGAAGTAGAGTATAATATCAATAGAGATTACAGTATAAATATATTATTCATACATTCCTCAATTATTCATAGAAATTATCAGAAATGTCACTTAGATATGGTGATGTCTATAATCGTGCCGACAAATTATAGACTCTGGCAAAGCGTTCAGGAGGAGATTCTACTTGCCGCTAGCGTAGACATCAATTTTATGTGTCGGTGAGACGATATCGTAGAAGCGTCTCTTACCCCGTGGCGGTCCTTATATATAGGTGTATTAATTATTCCTATCGCGTAGACCCCGGTCTGGCTTGTATTCCAGCACGTTGTAGTTGCAGTTGTAATGCATCCGCGGTTGGTCGTTTCGAGACGGCCGATATAGCGGAAACTCCATTCCACCGTTGCGGCCCACCGTTGAAGAGGCACGTTCCATTTGCGTGCCGTTTGCAACTTCGTGGGCCGTTTACAGCTGCTACTTTCTATATCTTCTATGAACGTATTAATCTCACAATTTTACTAATATTAAGTATTGCTCATTTTTTTGATAGTGCATGTAAGAATTGGATTCAGATAAATTTAAATTAATTTTAGAAGTTCTATTTTATTTTCTGATTTATATTCTATTTTTATTACGTTTGTATAATACTTCCATTAATCTGTAGTCTCTATCCTATTCTTCGATAAAAAAAGAACGTAAGCTATGCATATATAAAAATGAATAAAGAAAGAGTAAATAATTATAAAATCGAAATACGAGTATATATATGAAATATTCTATTATATTCTGTAACTCTAAAACGAAACTCTATTAGCTCGGATATTCTGAGTTTTGACCTTTGCTCTACTATGCAACTATGGACATCAGATACTGTACTTTATACGATTAACGCGAAATAACAGATTCCTGGTTAGAAATTCTAATCGCGGCACCGCCAGTAACACAAATCAAAGCAAAGGCCAATGGTCGCTGATGTCCAGCTCGAGCCACGGTCCGTTTCTGTGTATAGAGCATATTAGCGTTTGTGTCATATCTACTCCGCTTGTGCATGGTGTTTAGAACCGCACTCGGTTTTCGGTAGAGAGAGAGAGCGAGAGAGAGAGAGAGAGAGAGAGAGAGAGAGAGAGAGAGAGAGAGAGGGAGAAACATGACTAGTATCGCGCGAATATTCATATTTCAACGCAGAGCTCGTTGCTCTCCGGGATGACGACGGTCAGCGTGTTTGGACGATCCAACGTGTCATGTTCGCTCTCTACATGATTCTATAATCTATACAGAAATACAGATTATTTTGTACTAACGTGAATGATAGGCAATACATTGATATATATATATATATATATATATATATATATATATATATATATATATATTTATATAAGAATTACTATTTCATTTATATCATGTCTCTACATTTAAAAAAAAATTTAACAATTATTTTACTATTTGATAGAGCAAAGTTTCAGCTTTTCTAAATTTGTTTTTTAAATTGCGGTTTGATGATTTTTCAATAGAGTTATAAACAATCAAAGTCAAAATATTCCTTTTATTTAATCTATGATAATTTAGTAACAAAAAATTTTAGAAACATGTTTAAAAAATGATTTTATAAGAAAAACTAAGCTTTCACGTTAGGAAGTCAAAAATTTTCGCAAGTTTTTTTAGGAGCACGTGACAGGTTCACAAAGTGAGAAGAAAATTTCTCGATTCGTAGTTTTCTACATATCAAACTCACAAAAATTCACATAGGGACCTTTTGAAAGTAAAGATTTCAAACTTTAAAACTTTTTTTTAAATTTAAATTTTGTTTATTTTAACGAAGCTGAATTTTAAAATTCGTAGCGCTATGTATTTCTGTTTTAACCTAATATTGCAGAGCATACAAAAATAAGGTGTCAGTAATCTTTTCAAGTAGAAGCATATGAAATTTAATATAAATGATCGTTAAAACAGTTATCAAGTTTAATCTATTCTTTTATAAAGTACGATGTAAAAATATATTAATTTGTTCAGATCAATCTTCTGACTAGCTGAGTTTAAAAAAACCTTTGCTGTAGTCGTCAATCTCTTACCGTAACACAGGAAAGGAGAAAAAAATCAGATAATTCTGTAAGACAAATATTAACGATGATTGATGAAATAATATATTATCATAGACAATATCTCCTTTATGTTATTTAATAATATTATCCATTCGTTGCGCGTATTATCATTATAGAGGCTGCTGAGATAAGCTTGTAATTACAGATAAAATTTTACGACGCGAATATAACGGGAAATGAGAACCGCTAATCCGTCCAAATGCTCAGAATGCAAAACAGAACAGGATACAGACATAGCTACTGAATTACATAGTTCCAAGCGAACATGGATGCAGATACAGTATATTATTATCCCTAACATGTCTATCAGTACACGTGCTAATATACGTATATGTCGAATTTAAGACTTTGTTTCTCAAACAACCTGGTTCGATCCTATCGAACTTGATGTGATCCTCGGACGCGCCCTGACGTTCGTATTTCAATGTTAATCTCATGTTCGTCGATGGCGACGACCTATATATATGTACGTCTCTGCGACGCGATACGACATGCAGAACGCGAATGTGTATACGGCGCAGAGAGAAGAGAGGAAAGGGAGACCTGTGCTTCCAAGCTAGATTTAATGCTTGCATTTACATTTAGAGGAGGTTCACGACGGACGATTGTTTACTAATCGGATCTGGAAAATGACGCTTCCGGCCTGTGAGATTCGTTCTTAGTGTTGTAAACATGTTCCAATGAATATCGGACAGCCTTATCCCTAACGCAACCGTTACGCGTTGCATGTGTTCTCATACATCGTCATGAACAAATCATAGATATTATTTTTCTTTAAATTCAACTTACAACACCGAACTATAGATATTACTTTGACATTTCTCAAACCGTATGTGAAATTTAAAAAATTACATTTTTTTTAAACTAACAGTAGAGTAGATTTTGAAAAAAAAAATGCTACTGTTAAAGTATTCGAAAATATACGTAGTCCGTGTAGCGATAGAATTAAAACCGTGTTTTTTTTTCAATACCATCTTTTGGAAAATTGTATAGTATAAAAAATTCGCGATACTCTGAATAATAAACTAAAAAAAAAATACGTACAGTGTGTAAAAAACAGGTTTTGTACTAGATGCTGAAATGCGCGCTTGTTGTTTTCCTGCTTTTCAACCGGAATAGAAATATCTGGGTGTGACTAAAGTTAACTATTTCATCGTGCGTCTCCATTGTGTGTACATGATAACATAAAAACCCCTCGTTTCAGCAAAAATATCATATGTAACAGCGATACAAATTGTTGAATACAAATTGCAGCTTTTCTCGGTAACGTTACCATATTTTTCTTGTCTTCTCTTTGTCGTAACCATTTTTGTCTATATATGGCGTATTAACAATTGTGTTGTTCTTTTTTGTTGCAGCTTTTGGTGGGCAATAACAATCCATATTCGGAGGAGGAACAAATCTTCGATCCAGCTGTAATCGCAACAAAAATCCGTTTTATCCCTTACACCTCTCATATGCGCACAGTATGTATGCGCGTAGAGCTTTACGGCTGTTCATGGACAGGTGAGTGAAATATGTGAACATAGTCCTTTTTATCATGTTTCCCCATCATCTATTCATTTACAAGTTGCTGTTCACTTCGCTTGCAGGCGAGGAAAATATATTTGAATCAATATATTTTAACTCATAATGTTTGTCATATATTTTTTATTACAATTTTAACTGTTTGAAAATAAATGAAAAAAATATTACAGCCCGAAAAAATTTTATCACTAACACGCTGCACGCAACATGATGCAATATATAAAATTATTCGAAATATAAAAAGATATAATTTGATATTTTTTTATAAAATTAGAATTGTTACTCTTTCGTGTTAACAGCTACCGTGACAAATGAATTTCACGCTATATATAAGTAAAGTCAATTATATGTGATTTCATCAACACCTGCACTACCACAACACTTATGAAAATAAAATTGAAAACAAGCGGTAGAAATCCCTTTGGAATCGCTTGCGTGTCATCATGCATTTTATATTTTACATTGGTTTCGTAGTCGACTTTTCCAGAATTACTCTCTGACGAGAGACAGCAATCGTCACAACCTCAACAGTAACTTAGATTTACTTTAGTCTGATGGTTGAAACCAGAATAGATATACCAAAAAAGAACGGAAATTTTTATACAAGAATTCGACAGATATAGATTTAGCCGTAAAGTTCAAGATCTTTATTTTCGTCTTTGTTCACAAAACTTCAAACTTATCTACAATAAGAAAACCTTATATCTCTTTAAAACCTTATATCTCTTTTTTATATCTCTTTAATTTTTTTCTTTTTGTTGTTCTTTTTATTGTACTCAGATCATTAGGCTTTATACTGTTCTTTTTTAATCTATGTAGCATTCGTAATATGTCGTTTGAGGCGTTTTAGAGGATTCTGTCCTTGAGCACGTAATATTAATAAATAATATCTATCTTAATAATGTTATCAGTGTTATTTAACATCATTTATTTATGAAGACATATGATGAATTGAATCGCATGTAATTAATTCGCATTTTGTTCGCATTTTGAGATTTTGAACTTGAATTTTCGTCAACCTTCGCTGACTATCTGACAAGACGCCGATGTAACGTGTCAGTCTCTCCTGAATCTGAGATTAACATAGATTTACGATCACCGTGGGCCGTGAGCCACAGCTGCGTCTACATTAATCCAACCACGACGAACTATGCGGCAGCCGCTAACTGTGCCATCCACATAGTCTCGACCATCGTTATATCGTTTAAACGCACAATTACAGCGGCTGCCAATAATATTGACTTGCAAAATAAATTGTGACTTACGAATGGCATTAGCAAACGTTCAGGCCATTACCAAGTAAGAACCGTAACCATGCAAATGACAGAAGGAAGATATATAGAAGAGAGAAGACATAGAATTATGTTCTACAATTATCGTAATGAGATACTTTCTACATTTGACAAAGGCTTTATCATTATTATTATCGACTGCAACAAACTACAAAATGGTTATAATAAATACAATAGACAAATAGATGATTACAATCGATACTATATTATTTCCAGTCTCATCGATGAAAAAGCTGTGCAAATGGAATTGATTTTTCATTCTATCGGTGCTTTAATCAAAACGGTCTTTTTTAACTATTTCACGTAAACATTGCAAAATGTACCAGAGAAGTATATATCTCGTACACATATTTCATATTGAAATTTGTAAAAACAATTTACCATTTGAACGCCATTGAACGGAAAAACACTCGGTATGAGGAAGCGACGCGACATTTCCCTCCCAAGTACCAAACCGTGTAACTCATTCGTGCTTATTGACGCCTGACAGTCTAGGAGTACATTTTGTTCTGACATAAGTCGCTTACTTCGTCGCATTTTTAACGAAAACTGTGCGATACGTTGCGGAACGAAAGAGAGCTCGACGTCGTGATCGGTGAGATTCGCATCACAGCACGAAGTTCTAGTCTAGTTATTGCGTGACAGCGCTTTAGATCGATCCCGGTAATCCTCAGTGCACCGAGATTAAAAATGTTGACCCTCGTTACTTCTTCCCGACGACGTGCGCTTTACCCGTAACCGTCCGCAATCTTATCACGTACTGTCGGGAGAAAATGTTCATGGCCCACGTAGCAACGTGATGATGCATAGTTCAGAAGCTTATATATTCTTTATATCCGGCTTCTCCTTATTCTTCCAGAGGGTCTCGTTTCGTATTCCATGCCCCAAGGAATCAAGAGGGGTTCCGAGGTTGACCTTTCCGACAGGACATACGACGGCCGCGAAGAAGCGGGTTACCTCTCCGGGGGACTTGGTCAACTTGTCGACGGGCAAAAGGGTCCCGACAACTTCAGATTGGACGTCAGCGGTAACGGAAAGGGTAAGGCATGGACTGCTTCGTGTTGGAATGAGATTAGCGCCGGCGCTAGATCGTGTCTAGATTAGCGTGATAGAGCCGTCTCCGCGAGATACCCTGCCCGCCAACTGTCTAGTCTTCTTAATCTATCGGTATCTCACGCTATCTTACTCGTTAATTTCTTTCTCCGGACTAAATAGCGGCTCGCGGCCCCGTAATCCTGTTGTAATTTTGCAACATGGACTTACACGCGTCTCTTCGAGCGATTACACTCTTGTTTCAGAACACTTTACACTACTATTAATGCACGCGGTGAAATAAGAAAGTAATGAAATAAGAGCGTGCACAAAGCGTATCTTGAATAATGTTAAAACACTACATCAGTATCCTGTACGTAGCTGTTATGTATAAAATGCATTCCTCGCAGCGCAGCACATATAATTTCAAATATGTGAATGCGCGACGAGAATTCTGTTAAAATATCTCGGATAGCTT
>Ga0157364_1005317_pt1 | contig 13083 bp, 13 predicted proteins | sample AttsexASBM2_FD_111476 | JGI IMG/M metagenome (GOLD analysis project Ga0157364, IMG submission 111476) | Fungus gardens microbial communities from leaf cutter ant in Ribeirão Preto, State of São Paulo, Brazil - Atta sexdens ASBM2 | ecosystem: Host-associated > Fungi > Mycelium > Unclassified ... | reverse complement strand
TTCTCAAACAAATACAACACGGAAAAAAAGATTAGCTACCACAGTTAAAAATTAGATTTGGCAGCTAATTCAGTAGCATGGACACCTAACGTCGTGTCTGCGAGGTCTAATTTCCATAGTGAGGTTTAAATATAATCATTGTAACAGATATGCATTTTGCTATGTCGATGTATTGATCATTGCAACAAACATTTTTTGACATGTGTAGCAGACAATTTGGTATAGCAAGTACAATTTCAGCAAACAATACTTAGCTGTAGTAAAGACAATTTTCTTTTACATGGACACATCCGATTATGACAACTAATTTCATATTACTAAATAAAATGATCTGTAACAGATGCATACTTAGCTATCACGTTCTTATATTAGCTATAGCAGCAAATCCTCTGTATGTATTAGCAAATTTCATAACTACAGTAGCTAATGCAATCTCAGCTAATTTAGAATTAGCTGTAGCCAGAAACATTTTGTTTGCCGTAAATATATAATACATATATAATACAAAATTTTCTCAATTACTGTGATAAAAATAGTATCAACATAATTATACAATAGTTTAATTGACATTTCTAACAATGTTCCAATTAATGAAAATTTAGTAAAGTCACGTATGTTACGCAAGAATGTTTATAGTGTTCATTTAAAGTTCTTCAGCTTAGGTATTTCGAAAAAATAGTACAGATAAAGTGAAATCAAAATATTATCTTGAATGGAATAAAAAACAGCGGATGGCAAAAGAAGAATAAACAGGTTCGCGGTAGAATAAATAGAAAACGAAAAGGAAGAAATGAAGAGATCGAGAACGCTAAGAGGAGTCCATGTTATAGCAAAATGGAGCAATAACGAGATAAAAAAAATGCAAAGACCTAGAAGCAAAGGAGAAAAAAAAGAGAAAAATGGGAGATCAGACGAAGCGACGAAAGCGCGAAGAGTAAAAGCGACATGTATGGCGAAAACTACGGTTTAACGAAACGATGGGCACGAGCGAGTTAAGAAGAGTTTCAAAGCAATGAGGAGTCTGTGCACTCTGTGTGTGCACGGCACGCCCGTATTTCAATCGCGAGATAAGGACGAAGCGAGGAAAGGAGGGTTACACAAGACGAGATGCGAGGGAGAGCGGAGAGGGAGGCGGAGAGAAAAAAAGAGGGAGACGGTGCGCGCGAAAGAAGTTAGAAAGCCGAAAGTCCGAAGGATACCGAAGAGAAGGCGAGTATAAGGCACGATATGCAAGCCAAGCCGCGGTGATAGTCGGAGACGCGGGTAGAAGCGAGAGGAAGCCCTTACCATCCCTCCCTCGACCCTCCTCGTTTTTACCATCTCTCCCTCTCTCCCTCCAAGAATAATCTCCCCTTCGCTCCCAGAGAGGACATGAGAGGACGAAGGGAGAAGAGAGAAGGAGGTAAGAGAAGAGAAGAGAGAAGGAAGGAGCCCTCTCAATGATGTCCGCTTGCGTGTAGTGAATATCCGGCTCTACGGTTGTAGATAGGTAGGTAGGTACTCGTGCGCGCCATGCTCTCGGCTTTCGTGTGTGCACGTACACCTCGTGGCGCGAGCGAGTTGCGTGCGTCCGTGTGCGCCGGGTGTCGGGTCGTAGACCACAGCGGAGTCAGCTCGGAACGCTCAACCGGTCGAGCAACTTTTTAACGAGCTGTGGTTCTCCTCTCCTCCGCGAGGCGGAGGAAAGATGAGAGAGAGAGAGAGAGACCCCAGTCTGAACCGCGAGTTGAGCCATCCTCGCTTCGAGATGCATGCATGCATGCAGGCACGGTGGACGCATGCATGCATGCATGCATGTGCGCCATGTGATCAAAGCGGGTGAGAGATGCGGGAAAAGAGTAAGAAAGGGATGAAGAACAGAGAAAATGAGAAGGAGAAGGAAAAGAGAAAGAGGAAAGATAGAAAGAGGGGCAAGGAGGCTGGAGGAAACCGCGAGGACGTTGCGCCATCCTATACGGTGATAGGGTTAAACAGTCCAAACTCTTTGCCGTCGAGCCTCGTAGAAATGAACGCACTTGATTATCTTTCTCATTTGCAATGTCGCGCCGTGCGATTTCTCCGATTGGACTGTCGACATAACGCTTAACATTTAGCTTAATATCATCGGAATATATATTCCGCCTGTGTGTGGCGATCGTTCAAACTCTGACTCCAACGATTCGTACTCTTTGCGATAATACAGCCGCTTGTTTAAAATTACTGGTCTCATCAATTACAATCCACATCTCTTATTGCGAAGAGAAAATCAAATGACATATTATCGTTAATATGTGAAAACGCTTTTCTATGTAAAGCATAGTTTTGCTAAATATTTAAAAAAGTCAAATCTGAAAATAACTTTGTTGGGCCAAAATAATTAAGTAGGACGCTCATTGGTCGCTAAAATGTTAAAACTTTTCACAGCATTGCTCTTCATGCTTGAGATTATTTTGATAGTTCAACAAAATGATTTTTAGATCTGTTATATCTAGTTGAATTTTTAGATATTTCAGGAAAATTGTTCTTCCGTAAAAAGAAAGAAGTAAACCGTATGATCGATTTCGTTACAAGCATCGAAGTGTCAGAATGGAGAACTTCGACACAACGGTATTTTTATTGTTTGTGCTTGTATTGTGTAAGGTAAATGCATCTGAATTCTCTTAAATTCTTGTTGCCCTTCCTTTTTTAAATTATTTAAAAAATGATTATATTTTCGATACTTACGTATCGAATTCTTTGCGTTTATTTAAAAAAATACCATGAGACAAGAAAGATATAAACTATGAAAAGACACAAATCGATTTTCCATTTTTAATATACGATTTATGTAATTTTAAAATAAGTGATTAACATTGCTCTTCGTGAGAGAAAACAATTCGCGACGTCATTAATTCAAAATTGTCTAAATTTTCAGCAGTCAAGAAATGCATGGGAAAATCCCGAAAATCTCAAAATCCCTCGCATCAGCTCTCGCAGAAAATCAACAAGAGAAAGCTCTCTTTCACGCGCGCACGCACATATACCCGGGAATATCTCAGTCGCAAAGAAACGATGATCGTACTCCGCGGAAAGAAATCGAGAAACCTTCTTCTGCGAACCTTCTTCAAATTTTTTCCACGCTTCAACAGCGCGCTGTGACGCGAGCGGAGTACAAATAAAGTCGCACAAGTATCAACTGTTTCAACGGGTAGTTTGAGAAAGCCTCTCTCGATCTAGGTGTCGAATAATAACCGTTTTACCTGACGAACGGAGGAGCCGTGTGCAGCTTCGTGAGTCGAGCTTCCCCGTTGTTCCCCGTCTTACGGACGTTTCTCACCCATTCTTAAGCTTTATTGAATAAGTGTAAACGGCGGTGTTGCGCTAGGAAGAACAAGTGCCTTCATCCACGACATCGTTATTACTCGTCTCGAGTGTTTTCTTGCATTACGGAATTTAAGGACGGCCCAGCAAACCCAACACGAGGAAGTCTGAAGTCTCTCTCTTCGGAGGCCGCGGTCGCGGCCTACGGTCGATGCCGTATCCTCCTCCCCACGGTAAGAAAGGCTCGAACCGCACCGTGGTGAATCTACCCGAGCCATCTTCCACTCGGCCGAGTCGAAACGCACGCGAGTCGCGAAATACCGTGGCTCTCGGTCTCGGGACCTTCATTAACAAAGGTTTACCTTATAGGATATATTCCATCTATTTGCGATAGTCACGAACGGTCAGGGTCGTTAGTCTCTTACGAGCGATTCTCTTCTCGATTCTCCCGTTGTTTCTCCTCGCAGCGGAGACTTTCGCGACTTCCGTGTAAACTCCTCGTTGCTTTGATAAGCGGTACATGTGTCTCGCTCTAATCTCGCGAAAAAGTTTCCTCTACCGAGAAAAATATTAGATAACGAGATCTCGATCGTGTTTGTTCGTGAAAGAAGTTGAGACATGAAACGTTCTTAGCGGCCATTATGTTTTACCGTTCCATACGAAAAAAAAAAAAGATTAATTGCAGTAGCAAGAATCTGTGTGTGGCAGATAAATTTCAGTTATAACATATGGATATCTAAAATTTTAACGGTATAGCCAATTAATTAGCTGTAGACGTTACAGATGAGGATCACAAAAATTTAACTATGGCAGATACTTTTATAGTAGAATGCGTTGTAACGCTTAGCTAACAGGTTCACATAATTTCACTACGAAATATTTTAAAATATTTGTTTTGATATTCTGATAATGTTTTAAATGGCATTAAAGTACAATTTCATGTATTACTAAAACAAGTAATTGAAACGATAAAGCTGTCGCTCTTATTTCAGCGGCTAAAATTATGTAGTTTGAATAGTCAACTACAAGCATTAAACTCTAACGTTTTTGACAATGATTGCGTTTAGCAGCTTAACAACTGCATTATAAAATTCTTTAATATGATGATCTTGTCCTTAATTCCTTATTGAATCTAAATATAAACCAATCATATTAAAGACTTTTATAACAGTTGTAAAGCTGCTTTTTCTGCTGAACGCAGCCATGTTGACTAGCAAATATACTTTCAGTAAACCATAATTAGCTGCAACGCTAAAAAATTTATTTTCCGTGCGTAAAGAGAAAAAAATTCAAAAGATCCAAAGATCCTCAAACAGAATTCGCGAGCGAAAGACATATTTTTGCGACAGTAATTCCGGCTTCGCCGAGGGACAACGAGCAGCCGGAGCGTAAGTCAACTAAACGTTAGCTTTTTAAATGACAAATTATCGTCGTGCTTTGCCGCGCGTAATACACAGAGTATACAGAGCCATTACTGTCACGAGACGTATTCCGCCGGTGCAGCAAGCCATTGCGTGATTTCAAATCTGCGCAGCCAGTCGACTGCGTTTTATTTCTCTTTCTTTCTTTCTTTCTTCATATGTTGTCAAAGGTGGACGGTGGCCACGTCGATAATCCGCAAAGGCCTCCTCGAGCGCGTATCCTGTGATCTTCACTCATATCCTGTTGCTCTATTTCGTTTCCTCCTTTGCTTCATTTCTTCAGAAAGAAAACGCATCCCGTCCGATTATACCAGTAGCAGCGGCAGCTATATTCATATATTTTTCCATATATGTAACATATGTACGTGCACACACAAGTCGACTCGGCTACTACCGACTCTATTATCGGATGTGGCGATAATTCGTGCTATCGTAATGTATCACCGGCACGCAAACTCAAACGCCGCGGCATCTTTTTGCTCCGCGCTTAGCCGACTCACTGCGAAATTATCAATGATAACGTCGTAATAATATCATAGAGGGAAAGAGATAGAAATGCTAGTCGAACGGCCGATTGATCGAGCGATCGATCGACCGCCAGCTTGGAACGACGCTGGTGGCTCGCGAGAAAATTCCCGAACAACGAACACGGATCTCCTCTTGGGTCCTCCCGGGGCTTGAGAGAGCGACTCTCGCTTGCTTGCGCGTGCTCTCTTTTATTACGTGTTTCAATCAAGTGTAGGTCAATTGACGATAATCACGAGCGACGTACCAAGGCCGTGCTCGGATTGGAGGGTGAAAATGCGAGCGGCGAATAAGTGGCGAGGAGTGGAATGGCGCGGAACGTAGCCGGATAGACGGCGGGGGCCAGCGGGTGGAGGAGAAAATAACGGAGGGCAGAGGGTTGCGTAATGAGAGGGTAGCGGAGTGCCGATAAATCCAACAGGTCTCAGCATTTGTAAATTGCAACCTGTCAATACTGATTCGCGGCAAAATAAATGAGCCTGCCCCCACGCATGCACACACAGAGTGTTCCGTCCACGGTCCGAGTCTCACTTGTGAGTTGTGGATGCACGACGCTAGCGAGAGCGACCGCGCGATTCCGTTAAATCAACATGAAGGCAGTGCTCCAGAGCGACGTCCAATCCAACTCGAAATTCTCACGTAGAACTGAAATTTTTGTTCTCTTCCTCCAGCGATTATTTGCCTAGCTAAACACAAACGCCATACAAATCAGCGCTAAAAAAATAGCGACTAAAATTCGTGTATCTATGAATCCAGTTTCTTTAGTCTTACACGGAAAGAATGATTTCTAGAGAATCTAAAAACCAAAAGCTAAATAATAATAATTTTATTCGATCAAAATGGTACCTATAGAATGATTGGTTGTTAGAATCAAAACTTTTTTTTGCAGTATTGCTCATCATGGTTGAATGTTTTAATTTTTTGATATAGTTCCACAAAATTATTTTCTACCTAAAAGTAAAAATCGTTCTTTCCATAAAAATACTATATTATGTTATGCACGAACTGTTAAAAGAAATGAATATTTGTCAGTTTTATAAGCTATGTAAATGAAAACAAAAATTCACATAAATGCTTTATCTTGCGAAATTATTCGTTAAAGTGGAATGTATTAGTCATTCGCTGTTATTATGATATAATAACAGGTGTGCATTGTCGTCGAACACATATCACATATTATCACGTTCCTCCGTATGTCAGGAATGCCATAAGCGCACGTCTCTCGATCAAAAATACTACGACAGCAATTTGGCATCAGTGATTCCGACTGTTGCATTGTTCGACATTGGTTGCGTTGAGCAGAGAAAGTTGATCAGTGAACGCTCAGTGATTTTTTAATATGATATTGGTTTTTACATTTAGGTTTTTACATTTTTTAATATGATATTGGTTTTTACATAGATTTAACGAAAAATTAGGCAAAGACCAATCAAATTAAAGCATCACGAAGTATTCACTGATCAGCTTTCTCTTCTATGAACGTAACCAACATGCAAAAGTCATGCTTGGATGTAAACAAAATATGAATGTAATATAAGACTGATCAAGAACGTTCTTAATCGAGAGAAGTTAAATTAAAGCGAGCCAAAAAATGCAGACATCGATAATACCAATATCATATTGCAGTGCGAGAAAAATGCGATTGCACTTCCTCTGTATACACCTTTACATACTTTAATTCCATTAAATACGCGCTCCATAACGGTGGCCTCATTCTTCAAACCAATCCATGGGATACAGTCAGGGACGGGTCGACTTGCCAAAAAATGTCCGCATTCACTCTGCCATAAGATTTCCAAGCGGGAAACGATAAGTAGCGCTCGATTATGAATCCTATAATAGAGTCTGACCACGATTTTGTCAAAATCTTACGAGAGAGAAATGTATATACTTTTTTTTTCATGTATCTCACTCTAACTTATATTATGAAATAATAAGTAGTACTCTTTTCTTCTCTCTTTCTCTCTGAAACTTTAAGAGTGAATTGTCAGTCTAAAGAATGATCTCTCACTCTTAAAGTTTCAGAGAGTATATTTAAAACTCTTTTTCAAGATTGGTTCAATTTTCACTCTTTAGAGTGAGATTCCATTTCAGAGAATTTAGAGAATATATATACAGGGAAGAAATATTTGTTTATATGTCTCTTTCTCTCAGGATTTTGACAATATCGCTCGTAACCAAATTCTGTTCTAGAGTTTCTACGTACGACTATATTCAGAGATCGACCGCTGCCGTGTGAAATACGATGGCGAGTCAGTCGAACAATAAAGTACTGGCTGGATTAGTAATAGCCATTTCTCATACGCGGAGCGTTGGCTTAAGCACGGATTTAACGTATTGTTCTTGCGTAATCGTTACTACCTGCGCTGTTACGTCACTCGTTGCGGATCGCCTCGTTTGGTATTAATAACCAAAGATCAAGTGTTAATTTAGTAATTGCGCTTCGATCGGGCTATTTATAATCGTGAATTTACGACAACACCTTTATATAACTGCAATAACGTAAGCCGTTGGCAGTGGGATGCAGAGTTATAGAGTATTATTGCCGAGTATGATTCTCACAATCAGCTGAAATGCCGCAGAATGTTATCCAAATCTGATTAAAGTCAATTCCGCGATTTCCGCTGCGTACAGTCGATGCGTCGGTACTACACGTACATATTTAATAAACGATCGACGGTATACACACATACGCTGGAGTTGTAGGCCAGGTTCGTGAAATTAACAACGAAATCCATCGCAATGTGAATTTCGGCTCGCATCAATGAGACCTACACTTTAACGTAATCTGATCGAACCTCGGGCCGTAATAATCAAGCGAGAGTGGTGCTGAAGGGTATACGATTGTACACTCCAAGCGATATACGAACGGAGCGCCGCGCTTCCGCGAAGTCATACGGTATCCGCGTAGGCCAGTGGTTGAAACTCGCGTAGTAATTCGCAAAAGGAGGTATCCGCGAATCCGCCCCTGGCTCCCGGACCCAACAATACGCGCGCTCACGCACACGTCCCGCCTCGCGTTCCCCGTTCCGTGCGGCGAGTTACGTACGGCAAGTTACGTACGCGCGCGGCGCGGTGTGCAGAGACGGGATTTTAACGACCGGCTTAAAAAAAGAGAGAGAAAGAAGAAAAAAGAAAGAAAAATTGGGCAGTTTTCGTTTACCGAGTCTTAGCCGGTTCGTGAGGTCGTTAATTTTCGGGTGGCCGCCGGTGGGATACGACGTCTCTCGCCCACCGACGAGAGTCTTTGAACTCTCGGGATTACCTCTGGCTACCTTTGGATTGCCACGGATTGCCCCAGCGCGATGCGATGCGGTGCGATGCGGTACGATGTGATGCGATGCGGTTGCTGCGGATCAAACTAGGCTCACGAAAGCGCACCGTATTTTGTACTCAGTCGGCTATGGTGTGCTCTTGCAGACGGCGTAGTTTCGTTTAAAACCTTCGTAATACGACGACTGAGATAACCGCCGTAGGCACGAGACTCTCGCTATTGAGAAATTAAAGCTTGAAACGCTTCGCCTGTTCAAGTAATAAGCAAGACGGTGCCTCGCCAATGATAGATCGGTTATGAAATCTCTGATCACATCGTATTTATATACTCATAGTTTTATCATTAATTTTAAAATTACAATATTTTATCTTATAATTTCATCGAGTTGATGTATCTTTATAAAAAAATTTTTTTGGTGACATTATTTTTGCAATTGTTAAATAAAAAATTATATATTAATAAAGTAAAAATCAAGATCTATGTAGCAAAATAATAAAATTACGAGTGACATGTTTATATTATTATTTATATCATTTTTGTTAATGTAGGTCATGATTCTACATTCCTATTTTAACACAATTCGAAAATTCTATATTTCTTAATTAAAACAAACAATTTATTCTGTGCTATATCAGTGTTTAATATTCTGTATATTTACTTTCAAGTAAACTAAATTTCATTAAACTTAACTTGTAATAATTCAATGCGATGCTTTGTAGTGAATATCCTAATATTAAAATGTGAGAAATATTCTAGTAATACTTGGATCATCTCAAATTTAATAAATTTTTGAAGTCATATTATTCTGAAATATATATAAAAAGCGGTTCTATAAAAGATGACAAGAAGGATTAATTTAAGCCGAACTGACCCTAAAAATAAATATCACTGGATTATCATTAGCGAGTTACTGACCGAGCTCCATGAAGCATGATTATGATGTTTCCATGAAAATCTTATGTAATACGCTCTTCTTCCGTGACTTTGTGATTCAACCTGTAAACCTCGTTCGATACTTATTTTATTTGATGAACTAGCTGATCCACGAAGTCATTAATTTTAGGATATCTGTCGATGGAGCATGTTTCCGAAGTGATATTTAATTTCGAATAACTATGGATTACACATAAAATTGGAATGATGCGTGCTAACCATAATCATCAATTTTTGATCGTTACATTGACTTAGGTTGTTAACATCATCTTAAAAATTTTAAGGAATAATCCAAATCAAATGAATCAAACAATTCGTATATAATCTCAAACATATTCACACTCTGGATTCATTATTGGACTTTTGGAATTATTTTTCTAATTAATCGTCATCGAGAATAATAAACATCATTACGACCGTCGTAATTTTTAGCATCGTTGCATCCATGTCTCGGAGGTGATGAGTCTTTACGATGCTTCCTTCCTCCGCAATTATATCCGAGTATTTTCGTAGATTACGACTTTGGATCTGTCCGCGACAATTTATATCGCGTACTCACAAAGAAAGATAAAGAAAAATAAAGAGAAAGACGAAGAAGAAGAGATGAAGGAGGAACAAGTGAACTACGCAAAAAGTATCATCCTGGTTTACACCTAACCGGGCGATAACCCAATCCCGAGTTCGTTAATTTTTGGGGACGATCGCACGTGGGGATTCGTTCCTCGCCCATGAACCAGTCCGTACGCCTCTTTCTGGATTGCCTTGGGTCGCCTGCTGGCGAGGTTGCCTGCAGTTGTTCCGACTAGGCATCCCGGAGGAGCCCGTGGAGTTATCGTAATCGTTAACGAGACTGCTGTCAGCGTCGTAAGACACCCAAGGGTCCCTCACCATTAACCTTCCGCTAACAAAGGCATTGCCACGTTCTTCGCTCCCGGTGCACCGACCCGCTCTCCCTTCCTTATTTATATGCATAACTCAAAAGAGGTGTAATGAAAATTTCACGGTCAACTCGATTACAGGCGATCGCCATCGTATTCCCTCTTCTCGTATTCTCGCCTCTCTCCCTCCCACACATTCCAGTCTCTTTTTCTCTCTCTCTTTCGATCCCTTCTCTTTTACTTACTTGTTCTCTCTGTCACGCTAATCCTTCATTCTCTCTTTCCCTCTATATCCTATACATCAACAGCTTGCCCGATGTATCTGTCTCTCTTCAAGACTGTAGCGGTAGACATCAGCCACCAGAACGGCCTTCCTCTCGTTTTCTCTCTTCTTCGCCATCCATCTATAGAGAGAAAGAGAAAGAGAGAAAAGAGCGAGGGAGAGCAACTCTCGCACGCGGAAAACGATTTCTCGAGATCGCGCGTTCGAGGAGCGATAAATTTTCCACGCCGATTATTGATACGCGTTGATTATCCTCCCTGATGCACCGCGCGCGAATAATAAACCTTAACGACGGCTGACAAGCTCCTTGTCGATTGAAAAAAATAGTAATGAGAAGAAGAATTTCTATCTTTTCCCTAAATTATCATTTCTATGATTATTTCAACGTTAAAATGTACGTCCCCGCAGGAGATTGCCGCTGCTTAGGTAGTTCTCATTTGACTGAATCGCGCCACATGAAAAGACGTTATCCTTTTATATTAGTCTCCGGGCTGTCCGACGTGTTGCATACGCTAAAGTAATACGATGCAATAGGAACGTCAATTTGTGCTGCCACGATATCCGCCTCAAGAGGATACTCTTGTTTTTCTTTTCTTTAGTTATCTAACAAGTTTCCCGTCTTGCTGATGATTTAATTGTTAAGCCACGCGCATATCTCGATTTATTTTTACGAGCAATAAAACGGTCGATAGCATTGAGATTAAAATATACTGCGGGAAGTATATAGACATTTTACTTACGTAAGATGAGAGAAAGAAAGAGTCATATTGAAACACGTTATACCAATACAATAGTAATGAACACAAAAGTGGATAATAATTGAGTTAACGGGCTATGTAATGGACGATTCAGCGTGTCAAACTGTTTTGTAATCGCTTTATAAACCGTCCTTAGGCATTTACGCACTGTTCGTTCCGCGGAAATAAGATAGCCTGTTGACTGAATTCCACGTAAAAAAGCGTTTATTTAACCATTAAACAATCTTTCTTTGTATTAAGCAAAGCATTCTTAAATATTTTTTTAATATATTCGCATATTTTCTTTTCAATTTATCTTTATCAATTTAAAAAAAAATGAAGAATAAAATTAAAAATTGGAATAATAAAAAATTTAATACGCGTGTCGAAAAATGTAATACGCAAAATAGTTTAGTTCTTCGTGGTTTTCTCGTTCGATCTTGATACGTTCCACCGCTTCCTTAAAGCTGCTAAAGCCGACCACGACGAACCGCGCAATCGCCGTGGAATGCATTCGAAAAAGGTTGCAGGAGAAAACGTGTTGCAGGGTTGTAAGATGAAACTAGCAGGTGATCATCGGCGGGAATCGCGACCGCGACGACGGTGGATCGTGATTCCGTGCCCATCTGAAAACAATAAACGGCCTGGAGGCTGCTGCTCCTGGGACAAGAAGGAAGAAACTTAGACCGGGACTCGAGTGAAAGTACACAACAACAAATCATCCCATTTTGTCTGCGGGGGTTTTGCAAGATCGCAAAGTGATCTTTTCCACGGAGGTTCTGTAACTTCAAGTCGCGATAATTAGCGGCTGCGGCTTCTAAAGTGATTATACGAATGAACGGGGAAACCGAGAATCCATTAGTCTCCTGCGGGAAAGAATCGTGAGAAGAATGTATGTTATACCCGGGAAATCTTTCTCTTATCGATGTTACGTAAACCATCTCTGAAGGAACGGAAGACTACATATCGGAACATAAATTCTAACCCGTCATGATTTGCAATGCGCTTCTGGCTTGGCTGGTTGCGAGTGCCGAGAACGCTCGCCTGGCCGACGATTAGTCTGGCGTGATACTGATGAATTACGAATTCCGGCATGTTATCTTCCTTTTACGAATAACTTTGTAAAGCTTATATTTTTGAGAAAATCATAAAATTTGTTTTGTGCTATTCACAGAAGAACTATGAATTTCTTTGATGTATTTTAAGAAAAAAAAAATGGAATGCTTTTCTAATTGATATACTGTGTCTCTTTCTGCCGAATTTTCTGAAAAATGTTAATATTTTTTTAATCTTTATAAGACGCATATAAATCTATTTTTTAAATTTTACAGCTTTTTCTACAGAAAGATTTGTTATAATTCGCATAATTTCATTATTACTTTTCTCAAAATATGACGTTGCTTCAGCGCCATGTTAATTGGCCTTTCCGTCCTGTAAAAGATTAATTCAAATAAAAGCATTTCTTCATGATAACCTTTCAGACAGAATTTTTTCCTCAGAAACAATAATTAAAATATATTCGTGAAAAAGTTTTAAAGATGTATTAGTCCTATCTCTAATGAATAGTCTGCTTAACTCTATTATGTCTAATTATTCAATCAAAATACGTAACGTTAAATCTTAATTCTGTCTTGTCCGAGTTAGTTCTGGCGAGAAAAAAAAGTCATCCATCAATCAATAATTTTTTACAATTAGCGCATACCACGAAGATAGCCATAGTCATTGTTATGTAACAGCGGAATTACGCAGACAT
>Ga0157364_1005316_pt1 | contig 13084 bp, 10 predicted proteins | sample AttsexASBM2_FD_111476 | JGI IMG/M metagenome (GOLD analysis project Ga0157364, IMG submission 111476) | Fungus gardens microbial communities from leaf cutter ant in Ribeirão Preto, State of São Paulo, Brazil - Atta sexdens ASBM2 | ecosystem: Host-associated > Fungi > Mycelium > Unclassified ... | reverse complement strand
TAGACCAGCTCGATAACATCATTGAGCGTAAAAAACCGATTCAGAAAGGCCAGTCGCTTTTCCAGGCCGGTGACTAGTTAACATCTCTGTATGCCATTCGTTTCGGTACCCTTAAAAGTTACACTATTACTGAACAGGGCGATGAACAAATTACCGGTTTTCATCTTGCCGGAGACTTGGTCGGTTTTGATGCCATTATTACCAGTCACCATCCGAGCTTCGCGCAAGCATTAGAGACCTCAATGGTCTGTGAGATCCCCTTTGATACCCTCGATGATCTCTCCGGTAAAATGCCTGCCCTGCGTCAGCAGATGATGCGTTTGATGAGTGGTGAAATCAAAAGCGATCAAGATATGATCTTGCTGCTATCGAAAAAAAGTGCCGAAGAGCGTTTGGCGGCCTTTATCTGGAACCTATCGCGTCGTTTTGCCCAGCGCGGATTTTCACAACGTGAGTTCCGTCTCACCATGACCCGAGGTGATATTGGTAACTACCTCGGATTGACCGTGGAAACCATTAGTCGTTTACTCGGACGTTTTCAGAAAAGCGGTATGTTGGCGGTGAAAGGGAAATATATCACCATCGAAAATCACGCCATGCTCAGTGACCTAGCCGGCCAAGTGCCTGCCTGCAGTAATTAATCTCCCCCCTGACAGCTACCCTTAGGGTGGCTGTCTGCCGGTTGTCCTTATTGACGTTATTGCTGACACCCTTAATAACTTTGCTTCTCCCTGCGGATAACTTAGGCTATCTTTAGTCATCAAAGTCCCTTTGCATGGAGATGTCATTATGTCCCGATACCAAAACGTGTTGGTCGCTATCGACTCTGAGCAGGATGATCAGCCCGCACTGCGCCGTGCGGTTTACCTCAACCAGCGTATCGGCGGGAAAATTAAAGCCTTTCTGCCTATCTATGACTTTTCCTATGAAATGACCACCTTGTTGTCTCCGGATGAGCGACTCACCATGCGCCAGGGCGTGATTGACCAACGAACGGAGTGGATCAGACAGCAGGCACAGGCCTACATCAATGCCGGCGTACAAATAGAAATAAAAGTGGTGTGGCATAACCGCCCCCACGAAGCCATCATCCAAGAAGTCATTGATTTCGACCATGACCTGGTGTTGAAAATGGCTCACCAGCACGACCGGCTCGAATCGGTGATTTTTACTCCTACCGACTGGCACTTGCTACGCAAATGTCCCTCACCGGTATGGATGGTTAAAGACCAGCCGTGGCCGGAGAACGGTAAAGCACTGGTGGCAGTAAACTTGGCCAGTGATGAACCCTATCATGATGCACTTAACCAGAAACTGGTCCGCGAAAGCCAGAGTCTGGCAGAAATGGTCAACCATACCGAGGTGCATCTGGTGGGCGCCTACCCTTTGACGCCGGTGAACATTGCCATTGAATTGCCAGATTTCGATCCAGAAACTTATAACGAAGCCATACGTGGCCAACATCTGATCGCCATGAAAGCCTTACGCCAGCAGTTCTCGATTGGTGATGAATTTACCCATGTGCAAAAAGGTGAAGCGGAAAACGTGATCCCGGAAACCGCCGCGCAACTCGATGCTGGGGTTGTGGTACTGGGGACTCAGGGCCGCACTGGTCTTTCTGCGGCGTTTCTCGGTAATACCGCTGAACAGGTGATCGATCATCTTCGCTGTGATCTGTTGGTGTTTAAGCCGGATGATTTTGAAAGTGCTGTAACTGGCGACGAGACACTGCCACCCGCATCATAATAAGTATCATTCTCCTGGGGCGATGCGCCGGGAGAGTAGCCCTATCCCGCTGCCCATCTTCTGTCTGCAACCTTGGCTGCTTGACTCACAAATTCGCCAGTTAAATCACTAAATTGACTGAGACAGCACCCGTATTCCATGCAATAATCGGACGCAAACAGGTCAAACAACAACGTCCAGCACAGTTTTACACGCTATTGCGAATGGGGAAGGATTAATTTTGATGAAGCTAAAAAACACATTTATGCTGGCAGCGCTGCTCTCAGCGACAGTCGTCAATGCGTACGCTGCCGAGGAGTATACCCCAGAAAAAGCAGCCAAAACCCAACCGTTCACCCGCATCAATATCAGTGGTCGCTTTAACTCGCTGATCGACGCCAGTGATGCGATATCAAAACGCGCTGATGAGATGGGTGCTGCCGGCTTTTATATTCAGAATATTGCTGATGCGACCGGTAACAGTGGCAACTGGCGTGTCACCGCCGATCTCTATCGTGCCGATGCCCCTCCAGTGGCAAAGAAAGCCCATTACAGCACCTTTAATGGCGTCCAGCAGTTACCGAAAACCGTGGCCTACCGCCTCGTTCCTTTTGATACGGTGTCAGTCAGCGGCTATTTCCCTGCCCAGCCAGATGTGATCGATGCCATCAGCCGAGCCGCGAAAGACAAAGGTGCTGCCTCCTTCTTTATCGTTCGGCAGATCGACGCCAACAATGGTGGTAATCAGTTTGTTACGGCGTTCGTCTATAAAGCCGATGCTAAGCAGCGCCAAGTCCAAAGCCCTGATGCAATTCCTGCCAACTCACAGGCCGGTAAAGCCGCGCTCGCGGAAGGCGGAGCAGCGGCGAAGAAGGTGGAGATCCCAGGGGTCGCCTCTTCAGAGACACCAGACAACAATGTCGGTCGTTTCTTTGAAACTCAGTCATCCACCGGTAAACGCTATACCGTTAACCTGCCGGACGGCCGCTCTGTTCAGGAATTGAGTGCCATTACCGCGGCTCAGATGACCCCGTTCAGCTCCGTCACCATTACCGACCACTTCGGCACACCAACCGAGATTTCCGAAGCGATCGCCCGCAGTGCAGCGGATAAAGGCGCCAAGTACTACCACATTACCCGCCAGTGGCAGAACCAAAGTGGGGGTAACCTGACGGTAACCGCCGAACTGTTCAAATAAGCCTCTCTAAGGGTGGTAGGGTTGAATTACCCGTCACCCTTTTTGCATAAATCCGCACTTTCGCGCTGTTTTCGCATTGCGTTCCCTGCAATGACTCCGTAAAATCCCCGCCCTGTTTCTTTGGTCATTCAAACCAATGGAAATCATTTTGTCAGCAGCTTCTGCTATCTCATAAACAGCAGATAGCTGTTTTTGGTATTAAGATCGAATATCCGCAGAATATCTGAGAACATCATGTCAGAGAAAAAATTAGGCTTTGGAGCCTTAACCGCCCTGGTCCTCAGTTCGATGCTGGGTGCTGGCGTATTCAGTCTGCCGCAAAATATGGCGGCGGTAGCCGGCCCAGCAGCCTTGATCTGTGGCTGGCTTATCACCGGTGCCGGCATTATTTTTCTGGCTCTAGCGCTGTTACTGCTTAGCCGCTTGCGTCCAGACTTGGATGGCGGCATCTTCACCTATGCTCGGGACGGTTTCGGCGAAGTGATCGGTTTCTGTTCCGCCTGGGGCTACTGGTTGTGTGCGGTAATCGCCAACGTTTCATACTTAGTGATTGTATTTTCGGCCCTCAGCTTCTTCACCGATGTCCCAGGTCGGGTCGTGTTTGGGGTCGGCAACACCTGGCCGGCGATCGTCGGGGCCTCACTGCTGCTGTGGCTAGTGCATTTTCTGGTACTTCGCGGCATTCAAACCGCCGCTGCCATTAACTTACTGGCCACCTTGGGTAAACTGGTGCCCCTCGGCCTGTTCGTGGTATTAGCGGTATTCGCTTTTCACGCAGATAACTTTATTCATGATTTTCGTGGTATCAGCCTCGGGATGCCAGTCTGGTCACAGGTCAAACAGACAATGCTGATCACCCTATGGGTATTTATTGGCGTCGAAGGGGCTGTGGTGATTTCCTCCCGTGCTCGTGACCGCCGAGATGTGGGGCGAGCAACCCTATGGGCAGTGTTGGCAGCGTTGGTGGTCTATCTGTTAGTGACTCTGCTGTCGCTGGGTATTGTTCCCCGTCAGCAACTGGCGGTGATGCACAATCCGTCAATGGCCGGACTAATGGAGTCGATGATTGGCCACTGGGGCACAGTGATCATTGTTGCCGGTCTGGTATTGTCGGTCAGCGGTGCTTACCTCAGTTGGACAATTATGGCGGCTGAAATCCCCTTTTTGGCGGCGCAGACCGATACCTTTCCACGGATCATCGCACGGCAAAACCGCGTTAATGCACCCTCTGCCTCGCTATGGCTAACCAATGGCAGTGTGCAACTCTGTCTGCTGATTATCGGCATTACCCATGCAGATTATAATAATCTGCTGACTATCGCCTCAGAGATGGTGCTGGTGCCCTACTTGCTGGTGGGATTATTTCTGATGAAAACCGTGCGTCATCAGGGCGTTAGTTCTTCCCTGATGGTGGCCCTAGCCGCATCTGCTTACGGTGTCTGGCTATTATATGCTTCTGGGCCGGTAAATCTGCTGATGTCGCTGATGCTGTATGCGCCGGGACTGCTGCTGTTTTTCGCTGCCCGTTATATGGCCCCACAACCGCTGCCTTTAAGCCGTAGTGATAAAGTTCTGATCGCGGTGCTGGTCGTTGCTGGGACAGCCACCGCCCTGACTCAAGCGCCGTTCTTATGACGCCATTAGTTACACGGAAGGATGATACTCAGACAATCTCCGGATTGTCTGAGCGTCAGAGGTTTGCGATACTCTTCATGAATACCGGCTAACTGCAGTTCTGACAACGGATAAGGAAGCTGAATTTCAAAGCTAACAATTTTTTGCTGCTCAGCTAGGGTGATCAAACGGGCGATATTAATTTCATCGCTGACCTGGGTGGAGATAATCTGCAGCGCCATGGCTTTGAAGTGTTCCGCATCGCTGACTTGGTGGCGAGGGTTTTTACGGGTCACCATACCAAACACCGGCAACACTCCGTAAATCGCATCCACAAAACTCCAGTGTTTTTTACAGGATGAGGACAAATAATCGCTGTAATTAAAGCAGATGCACCTATCCGCTCCGCCTGAGGCTAATTTATCATCAGACACTCAACCCCCTTTGTCGATTCGTTCCTTCGGCAACCAGTTTACAAAAATAATAATGGCATATTATGTAGGGAATACACCAGCTAGTGATATCTTTTTCGTGCTAACGTATCAGATATAATTGATGAAGGTTATTTTCATGTTAAATACAAATAATTATTGTTAACTATGAATAGAATAGTTTATGTGGAAGATGAACCAGAGGTTGGCGAATTGATCGCCGCTTACCTTAGAAAACATGATTATGAGGTAGTCGTCGAAACCAGAGGAGACCGTGCTGAGGAGACGATCCTTCGCGAACAGCCCGATCTGGTCATGCTAGACATTATGCTACCCGGCAAAGACGGCATGACCTTATGTCGTGACCTGCGTACCCGTTGGTACGGACCGATCGTACTGCTGACGTCCCTAGACAGTGACATGAACCATATTTTGGCACTGGAGATGGGGGCAAACGACTATATCCTAAAAACCACCCCACCCGCTGTCTTACTGGCACGTCTTCGCCTGCATCTTAGACAGTCACAGCAGATCCCGCATACCGAGGAAACTACCCTAAGTACAGCACCTGCGCGGCTGATTCGTTTCGGTTCTCTAACGATAGATATGCTGAACCGTGAAGTGACACTGGCGGATGAAGTGATCCCGCTCTCCACCGCGGACTTTGATTTACTATGGGAACTTGCCAGCCATGCCGGTAAAATCCTTAATCGGGATGCTTTACTCAAGACCCTGCGCGGCGTCAGCTATGATGGAATGGATCGCAGTATTGATGTCGCCATTTCGCGTTTGCGCAAGAAGCTGCATGATAATGCCACTGAACCTTACCGCATTAAAACGATTCGCAATAAAGGTTACCTGTTTGCCCCGCAAGCTTGGGATACCCACTCCTAATGAAAAAGCTCTTTATCCAGTTTTACCTGTTATTGTTTGTCTGCTTCCTGGTCATGACACTACTGGTCGGTCTAGTCTATAAAATGACCGCCGAACGGGCTGGCCGGCAGTCGATGAATGACCTGATGGCCAGTTCTTTGTACCTGATGCGCAGCGAGCTACGAGAGATCCCACCGCGGGACTGGAACAAAACCATCGATAACCTAGATCTCAACCTCTCCTTTAAACTGCATATTGAGCCAATTACCCGTTACGACCTAGACCCGGCGGACATGCGCCGCTTACGCGCCGGAGAGATTGTCGCCCTAGACGATCAATATACCTTTTTACAACACATCCCGCGCAGCCATTACGTCCTGTCGGTAGGCCCGATCCCGTACCTGTTTTTCCTGCACCAGATGCGACTGTTGGACATTGCGTTGTTAGCCTTTATCGGCATGTCGCTGGCATTGCCCGTTTTTATCTGGATGCGCCCCCACTGGAAAGAGATGCAGCGCCTAGAGCGCACCGCCCAGCAATTCGGCCAAGGGGATTTAGACGCCCGCACCCGCTTTGACTCCACCTCTAGCCTGTATCGCCTTGGCATTGCCTTTAACCAGATGGCGGAAAATATCAAGGTCCTAGTGGCCAGTAAAAAACAGCTGATTGATGGTATTGCCCATGAGCTACGAACCCCGCTGGTACGTCTGCGCTATCGGCTGGAAATGAGTGATAACCTCACCGAAAATGAGGCCGCCGCCCTGAATCGTGATATCGGCCAATTGGAAGGGCTGATTGAAGAGCTGCTCACCTATGCGCGCTTGGACCGACCAGAAGTGGAAATGAAACTTCAGGATATCGATCTGGCCCACTGGCTGGAAGAACGTGTTGACGATATCCGCTCTCTCCACCCGGATCACAATATTGAAATGGATATTCCCCAACAGCAAAATCGTGGCTATACCGACCTGCGGCTGATGGAGAGGGTTCTGGATAACCTCGTCAACAACGGGCTGCGTTATTCCGAACAGCGGTTACGTGTTAGCCTGTGGTTTGATGGTCCCGTTGGGATATTGCAAGTCGAGGATGACGGTCCAGGTATTCCGCCGGAAGAGCGTGAACATGTCTTTGAGCCATTTGTCCGCCTAGACCCAAGCCGAGACCGCGCCACCGGCGGTTGCGGCCTAGGACTGGCGATTGTCTACTCCATTGCCCAAGCCTTCCGCGGTCAGGTCGCTATAGACAGTAGTCCGTTGGGCGGTGCTTGTGTCCGTTTCTGCTGGCCCGTTATACCGCCAAAAGAGACGCCTTCCACCCTTATCAGTTTGCCGGGAAACAGAGATGAATAATGCCTATACACAACTTTGTCAGCGCTTCCAACGCTTATCACGCTTGAGTCATCTATCGGCAATTGCCGGCTGGGACATGCAGACTATGATGCCCGCAGGAGGAAGCCAGGCCCGTGGCGAAGCCCTTTCTGAACTGGGTCTGATCCGCCATCAATTACTGACCGATGCTGATATGCCTGCCCTGCTTTCTGCTGCTGCCAGTCTGTCGCTGACAGAAGCTGAACAGGCTAACTTACGGGAAATGAACCGCCATTACCATCATGCCTCAGTATTACCGGCTGAGCTGGTGGAAGCCAAATCGATCGCCGGTATGCGCTGTGAACACGCCTGGCGCAGCCAGCGCCCCGCCAATGACTGGCAGGGATTTGCTGCCAATTTGCGGGAAGTGGTGACATTGAGTCGTCGGGAAGCAGATATTCGTGCAGAAGCCACGGGTACTTCTCGCTACGATGCGCTGTTGGATCTCTATGAGCCGGGTATGAACCGCCAAACCTTAGATCGCGTCTTTAATGAGCTCAAACAGTGGCTGCCGGGCCTGCTCAAACAGGTTACCGAAAAGCAGTCTGCAGAGGCGACCTTACCGGTAGAGGGACGTTTTCCTGAAGCCGCGCAAAAAGCCCTAGGCCTGAAAGCCATGGAAGTGCTGGGTTTCGACTTCAATCATGGTCGCTTGGATATCAGTGCCCACCCGTTCTGTGGCGGCGTCCCCGAAGATGTGCGCATCACCACCCGTTACGATGAAAACCTGATGCTAAGCGCACTGATGGGGGTGATCCATGAGACCGGCCATGCCCGCTATGAGCAAAACCTGCCCCGTGATTGGGCCGGTCAACCCGCCGGTGAAGCACGTTCCATGTCGGTCCATGAATCGCAAAGCCTGTTTATGGAGATGCAGATTGGCCGCAGCCGCGAGTTTCTGACTTTTATCCGGCCACAGATTGTCTCGGCCTTCGGCGATCAAGCCGCACTAGAAACTGAGAACTTTATCCGTATCGCCCAACAGGTCAAACCAGGTCTCATTCGTATCGAAGCCGATGAAGTCAGCTATCCAGCCCACATTATGCTGCGCTATGATATCGAGCTGGCACTGATCGAAGGAGAGATCGAGGTCGAGGACATCCCTGTACTGTGGGACGAGAAGATGCAACATTATCTCGGTCTTGACAGCAGGGGAAATTTTCGTGACGGTTGCATGCAAGATATTCACTGGACCGACGGGGCATTTGGCTACTTCCCCACCTATACTCTAGGCGCCATGTATGCCGCACAGTTGTTTGCCAGTGCCCAACAGCAGATCCCGGAGCTGCCAGCACAAATTCATGACGGAGATACACGGGCAGTTAACCACTGGCTTAAGGAAAATATCTGGCAGCATGCGAGTCTGTACAGTACTGAACAGTTATTCAAAAAAGCTACCGGAGAAGCGCTCAACCCGCACTATTTCCGTCGCCACCTAGAACAGCGTTACCTAGGTTAACTCATTGTTCGGCAGTGGTTTTCTTACCCCTGCCGGACAGGAAAATCCTCCACCTTCCCCGTTTGTACATTCCGTTACACGCCGATACTAATCAGCAACGGACGCTTCGATTTTATTCTCCTATAGTGACTTCACCGGCCCCGCAGTGGGCTATTAAATGAAAATGAATTCGAGGATTTTGCAATGAAAAAGTTATTTGCACTGGTAGTTGCCGCTGCTATGGGTCTGTCTTCAGCTGCTTTCGCTGCAGAGACTACTACTACTCCTGCTCCGGCGGCGACCACTACTGCTCCAGCAGCTGCTCCTGCTGCAACTGCAAAACACGTTGCTCATAAGCACAAGCGCAAGCATCACCACAAAAAAGCGGCTAAGAAAGCGGCTGCTGCACAGAAAGCACAGGCTGCTAAAAAGCACCACCACAAAAAAGTTGCTAAGAAAGCGGCTGCAGAACAGAAAGCTCAGGCTGCTAAAAAGCATCACCACAAAAAAGTAGCTCACAAAGCTGTTGCTCAGAAAGCTCAGGCTGCTAAAAAGCATCATCACAAAAAAGTTGCTCACAAAGCCGCAGCAACTAAAGCAGCTAACTAATTAATTAGTGATCTGACCGGTCAGTATCCTTTCTGACAATGCGTCAACATCATCGAAAACACCCGGTTAAGGCCGGGTGTTTGTTTCCCGGAGCCACCCTTATGATGCGACGTTTCCGCTTCGAAATCATTCTGGTCAGTGTCATTCTCTGCGGTGTCGTCGCTGGCAGCTTTTTTATCTGATCCTCCAGTCCGGTAAACATTCAATTTTTCTCCCTTTTCCTGAAAACAACGACTATATTACAGGTCGTGCCCCACACTTTATCTACAGACTTCCTGCCGTTGAGAGAGCTATGCGCCTGCTGACTGTACTTGTTTTAAGCTTATTTTGTTTCAGTGTGCAGGTTCACGCTGATGACGATGATGATGACACGCCAACTGCTGCGGAAATTAAAACCCTGTTTTTCGGCCATGATCACCGCCAGGCGATCACTGATATTACCGCAGCCCCTTGGGATGCGATTGGTCAGTTGGAGACAGACAGCGGTAACCTCTGCACAGCTACACTGATTTCAGCGCATATTGCCCTCACTGCAGGCCACTGTCTGCTGACGCCGCCTGGTAAATTCGACCCGCCGGTAGCTATCCGCTTTATGGCAGGCGCAAAAGGCTGGCGTTATGAGATCCATGATATCGATGCCAAGGTGGAACCTTCCCTAGCCCGCAGGCTAAAAGCGGATGGGGAAGGCTGGATTGTTCCTGCCTCCGCAGCCCCTTATGATTACGGGATTGTGATTATCCGTAATCCGCCATCTGCCATCACCCCGTTGCCACTCTTTTCTGGCAGTCGCAGTGACTTAATTGATGCCCTGAAAGCCACCGGTAATACTGTGACGCAAGCTGGCTACCCAGCAGATCATCTTGATAACCTATATGCACATCAGGATTGCCACATCACTGGTTGGGCGCAGAAAGCGGTGTTATCTCACCGTTGTGATACCCTGCCCGGTGACAGCGGCTCGCCGCTGTTACTCAACACCCCTGATGGCTGGCAGGTCATTGCAGTACAAAGCTCAGCACCGGCCGCGAAAGACCGCTACCGTGCCGATAACCGTGCCATTGCGGTGACCTCGTTTTACCAAAACCTGAAGAATATGACTCCGCAGTGATCATGGCGGCGGTGAGCGAATGGCTCACCGCCCACTGTCCATTATAAACTTTTCTGTTCCATCGCCTGCAGGATACGCTTCTCAGAAACCGGGTAAGGTGTCCCTAATTGCTGTGCAAACAGACTGACCCGCAGTTCCTCCAACATCCAGCGCACCGACAGCACATCTTCGTCGTCACGGTTCTTTTCCGGCAGCTTATTCAACCACTGCTGCCACGCCTGAGTCACCTGCTGTACTTTTAACATTCGCGCGCGATCACTGTGTGGGTCAACAGGCAGTTTATCCAGTCGCCGTTCAATCGCTTGCAGGTAACGCAGCGTATCCGCCAGCCGCTGCCAGCCATTACCGGTCACAAAGCCACGATACACCAAACCCGCCATCTGCGTTTTAATGTCCGACAGGGCCAGTGCTTGGTTCATGTCGACTTTACCTTTCAGACGTTTGTTGATCTGGAACACGCAAGTCAGGATCTTTTCTACCTGAATGGCAATGGCTACCACCGTTTCATTAAGGTGCGCACGGACCGCTTCCCGTAACAGATTAAACCCTTGTTCGGTCCACGCTGGGCCACCGTGTTCGGCCATAAGCTTATCGATCCCGCAGGAGATACAGTCGTCAATGAGGTCGGTCACCTTGCCATAGGGGTTGAAATAGAGACCCAACTTGGATTTGTTAGGCAGCTTCTCATGCAGATATTTCACCGGCGAAGGAATGTTCAGCCACAGCAAACGACGCTGACCACGCCACATATTTTTTTGTTGCAAGGCTTCACTGTCAAACAGGCGGATCGCCACACTGTCTTTTTCATCCACCAGTGCAGGCCAGGCCTGAAGCTGGTAGTTGCCCCGCTTCTGCTGATACTGCTGCGGCAGATCCCCGAAGCTCCAGATATGCAGACCTTGCTGTTCAACACCGTCATCTGCCACATCCGAAAGAGTTTCCTGCACTTTGTCCTGCAGGGAGGCTTTCAAGGTAGTGAGATCTTTCCCCTCGGCTAAGGTCTTATTACGCTCATCAACGATGCGGAACGTCATACGCAGGTGAGCCGGTACCGATTCCCACTGCCAGTCTTCACGCTCAATGGTCACGCCACTCATTCGACGGAACTCACGCTCAATCTGATCGGTAAGCGGTTTGCTGGTGTCAGTCACCCGTTGCAGGAAGGCTTCGGCATAGTTGGGCGCAGGCACGAAGTGACGCCGTAACGGTTTAGCCAGGGATTTAATCAGGGCGATCACCAATTCACGGCGGATACCTGGCACCTGCCATTCAAAACCACTGTCTTCAACCTGATTTAACAGCGGCAACGGAATATGTACTGTTACGCCGTCCGCGGCAGTACCTGGCTCAAACTGATAGCTTAATTTCAGTTTAAGGTTGCCCTGTTGCCAAAAGTCCGGGTAATCGAGACGGCTAACCTTGCCAGCCCCTTCCTTAATCAGCATCTGTTTATCAAAACTCAACAGATCGGGCTGCTCCCGACTGGCCAGTTTCCACCATTGATCAAAATGCCGAGCCGACACCACTTCCTGGCCGATACGTTGATCATAGAAATCATACAGGGTTTCGTCATCCACCAGGATGTCGCGACGCCGTGATTTATGCTCCAGATCGCCAACTTCCGCCAGCAGTTTACGATTCTCTCGCATAAAGCTGTGACGGGTTTGCCAGTCGCCTTCGACCAGGGCATGACGGATAAACAACTCACGGGATAACTGCGGGTCAATGCGTCCGTAGTTCACTTGGCGTGCGGCCACAATTGGCAAGCCGTAGAGGGTCACTTTTTCAGAAGCCATAACCGCCCCCTGGGATTTAGACCAGTGCGGCTCACTGTAATGACTTTTCACCAGATGTTTTGCCAGTGGTTCAATCCACTCGGGATCGATACGTGCCGCACCCCGTCCCCACAGGCGGCTGGTTTCCACCAGCTCCGCCACCATTACCCATTTAGGGGGCTTTTTAAACAGCCCCGAACCTGGGAATAAAGAGAAACGTGCGTTACGAGCGCCGGTAAATTCCTGCTTTTCGACATCCTTCTGGCCGATATGGGACAATAACCCGCACAGCAGTGCCGTGTGGACCTCGCGAAAAGGTGCCGGTTCGCTGTTGACCGGCAGGCGTAACTCTTTCACCACTTGGCGTAACTGGGTGTAAATATCTTGCCATTCCCGTACCCGCAGATAATTCAGGTAATCGCTGCGACACTGACGGCGAAACTGGTTACCGGTTAACTGCTGTTGCTGCTCCTGCAGATAATTCCACAGATTGACCCATGCCATGAAATCTGAGTCTTTGTCGGCAAAGCGACGATGTTTTTCATCAGAGGCTTGCTGTTTATCCACCGGTCGCTCACGCGGGTCCTGTATCGATAACGCGGCGGTAATGATCATCACTTCACGTACCGCGCCAGTGTCCTGGGCCGCCAGAACCATCCTGGCCAGTCGTGGATCGACAGGTAACTGTGCCAATTGACGGCCCAATGACGTCAGTTTGTATGCCCCTTCGTAGGCAGGCAAAATACCGCCAAGCTCTTCAAGCAGACGGACCCCGTCCTGGATATGGCGTTTGTCTGGGGCTTCAACAAACGGGAAAGCAGCAATATCTCCCAGCCCCAGCGAAGTCATCTGTAAGATCACCGAGGCCAAATTGGTCCGCAGAATTTCCGGATCGGTAAACTCTGGGCGATTAATAAAATCATCTTCAGAATAAAGACGAATACAG
>Ga0157364_1005315_pt1 | contig 13084 bp, 7 predicted proteins | sample AttsexASBM2_FD_111476 | JGI IMG/M metagenome (GOLD analysis project Ga0157364, IMG submission 111476) | Fungus gardens microbial communities from leaf cutter ant in Ribeirão Preto, State of São Paulo, Brazil - Atta sexdens ASBM2 | ecosystem: Host-associated > Fungi > Mycelium > Unclassified ... | reverse complement strand
CAGAAAAAATGGACCTGGATAAACCTAGATGTCACAATAAAAAATGAAATAAGTTACATCCTTAGTTCAAACAAACATATATGTACCGACATCTCCGTCTTATATCGCTTTGACACTGGTAGTGATCACCGGCTGGTAAGAGCGTGTTTTCGGATTGATACAAGACTCGAAAGAAAAAAATTGATGTTGATATCTATAACCATGCAGAGAGAGTTTGAAAACCGAAGAGCGGAAATACCAGAGCCATCTGGAGGAGAAATTGGGCCCAGCGAACTCGGCCGTTTGGAACTAAATGCACTAAACTTAAAAATCCAACCGCATTAAATCTGCAGTAAAAAAAAACAAACATGCGCACTCAAAAATAAAGACCTTTAAGATCACACCGGCTACAGAGAGACTCATTGAAAAAAGAAGGAACATCAATAGAGACTATAAGATATATGCAGCTCAACATAGAAATAAGAAAGACAATCCGAAAGGACATAAAAACAAATAAACGAGGAAAATAGAGCGAATAATCTAGGACAATATAAATCCCTCAGATCAAAATTAGCTTCCAGGGGAAGAGCGAGAATCAACTGCATGAAAAACATCAATGGTGAGATTGTGCATGAGAGAAACGATGTGATGACCATTGTCCGTCACAAGACTTTCTACAAAAAATTGTACAAAGAATTGTACAATTCCTAAATTGTTACACCTTAACAAGAAACACTAAATCAGAAATGTGAGTTTGGAGGAGATTCGGGAAATATCGAGAGCTGAGTTCAGAGCAACGCTGAAGGAATTAAAAAGCTGTAAAAGCCTGGGTCCGAACCAAATAATAGGAGAAATGCTGAAAGCAGGAGGAACTGGACTAGAAGTCGCACTGTGTGCACTGTTCAATAAATGGAGGAAGAAAAAATCCTTGGAGGAAGAAAAAATCCCAGAGCTTGACAAAACGCCGAGGTCATTCTTTTACTTAAGAAGGGAGACCCAGCTAACATTGCAAATTACAGGCCAATCAGTTTACTTAATCATCAGTTTACTTTACATCCTTTATAAAGATAAAAATAGTTACAAACCATCTCACCAACAAACTTCTTTCAACCAATTGAATAGACTGGATTTAGGAAGGGTTAATAGTACCATCGATCATCTCTAAGTTATACGCACGCTGGTGGAGAAATGCACGGAATATAATATCTCTCTTAATATGGCATTCGTGGACTACCAGAAAGAATTCGACTCAATGGAGACTTGATTCTGGAGGCAATGGATCTGGTGAGAATTGACTCAAGGTATTTGAACTTTATAAAATACATCTATAGACAAGCCACTCTCGAATCAACGATGACATGTATATCGAAAAAATTCAGGTGAAAAGAGGAATTAGATAAGGTTTCCCTAAAATTGTTCACTCTGGTATTGAAATACATTTTCAAAGGGCTTCCTTAGGAGAGAAAAAAGTTGCGGAACATATCTGAGTCAGCTGCGCAAACGACATTATAGTCTTTAGTAGCTGCAGAGCTAGAAGAGATGTTACAAGAGCTAAATTGTGCATCCAGACAGGTGGGCCTAAGTATGAATCTACAAAAAACCAAGATCATGTCCATAAATAATATAAAATTAACTATTGATAAAGTAACCATTCAAAACGTAGAAGGATATGTACTTGGGCCACTATTAAACTAAGAAAGTAAAACCAGACAACGGAGATTGCGAGACGAGTCGGTTTGAGTTGGGCAATCTGAGATATATCATCAGAGATCCCAAAATCCCCAAAAATCTTAAGCGAAAAGTGTATGAGATGTATATTGCCATAGACAACATACCGTCTTGAAACTATAATGCTGATCCAGCGCAAGGCAAATTCGCTGAAGATATATCAAAGAACAATGGAAAGATCAATGCTGGGGATCAATCTTAGAGACAAAATGAGAAAAGATATCATAAGATCGAAGACAGGTGTCTCCGACGTTGTCGGACAAGTGGCGACGCTGAAGTGGAGATGGACAAGCCATGTGGTCAGATGTAAGGATGAGAGGTGGAATAAACGTCTATTGTGTTGTGAGACCCAGGGCGTCGATGAGGAGCTGAGCCGGCCGCAATCGCGCTGGCACGACGACATTAGAAGGCACGCGGGTCAAATTGGATGCGGGTTGCACGGGAAAGGGAGACATGGAGCGAAATGGAAGAGGCCTGTGGCCCAGGAATGGATTGCGAAAAACTGAGAAGCAGAAGAAAAAAAAGAGGTAACGTCTTGCGGTAAAGGGGTGTCACTACATGTACTATAATTTATAGTAACGAGCACTGTTCTAGAATATTCGGTCAAGTGACATTATTTTCACGAAAAAACTCAGAATTGTTCAAAAATTGTTAATGCCGAACAATATCACAATAGCGACAGTTTTCGCGTTTTCTCTCTTTATACATACACGATTGGATTCGTTCGTGCTGCACTAGAACGTTGTAGCTTCTATGTGTTCATGTGCGCATTATGGAATTCCGCAGGTATATAGCTCGGCCAATTGTCGCATGTTGGCTTGCTAGCGGCAATTTCTATTGTTTGATTTAGTTATATTTATTACAATAGCGACTGACGCTTGCTAGTATCGCATGTACTTCAAGTACGTAAAGTACAATAACATATTAATATTTTTTTATTTTTCACATTACAATGATTTTATTAATCAAATAAAAATATAAGGTAACTGTGAGTAAAAGATAACCAATGTCGTGTATGGGAAAGATGACGCTGTCATGGAGGCAGATTATAGATTATGTACTCACACGTAACTCAAATAATAAATAATTTCGCAACTCAAATAATAAATAATTTGATGATTCAAATTATCTCATGATTCAAATCTTTCTTCCCACAATACAATCAATATGACTAATATAGACTTTCTATGAAGAAAAGAAGAATTATATAATATGTACATATTGTTTTCCTGTATGTTACATAGTTTTTTATAATATCTCCAAACAAACGAAATGATTCAGATTGAAATGATTGAAATTGATGATTAGATTGAAATGGATTCAGATTTTCAGAAATACGGATTTACGAATGTTAAAATGAATCTTTTTTAATCCTGAATGCATTTTTATTCATTTATAAAAATTATATAGAGCATATCTCTATGCCTTTCAATCTAATATTAGCATTTTCTGTATATCGTGAATACTACTGAATTCAGAATTGTGAATAGGAAGTACAGTTTTTTTAATTTAGTTAAATTAAAAAATAATATCAGCAATTTCTGTGCGATGTGAATACTGCTCAATTCAATATTCTAAAAATGAAAATGAAATGCAGCAATCTAATTGAATAAAAAAAATTTTTTTAAATAGACCATAAATGCTACTTAAATTTAAAATTATAAAGAAAATTTTTTGTCATTTTTAATTCAACTAATTGTAAGTTAAAAAAATTAACGTAAAAATAATTGAGCAAGATTCTTTTGTTTCTCTTTGATTAGAAGTAAAATGAATGATCAATGTGAACACTCACAAACCAAGTCGAACACAGCCCGAATATTAGGCTAATCACGGGACATCGGTCAAGCGAGATTAGATTATTCGACACTCAATGCTGTCTCATGGTGATGTAAATTGTTTATACTTTATTATATCTATTAAATGATGATATTTTTATTATATCTATATAATTTCGTTACTAGCTGTAATTGAATAAACACATTTACCAATTGAAGTGATAGCGGATAACGTAGAAGATTCAAAATCCAGAGTTCGAGTCCCAGGTTCGAATCCCACTAAGGTGCGTTTTTTAATACCAATTTTAAATAGTTAATTTTAGGTATAATTATTATAAATCTTAAGAATAAAATTTGACTTAAATATGAATATTTTTTTTTTCGAATATTAAACTAGTGTCAGTTCGTATTCAATCCATTTCAATCCATTCAATCTATTTTCATGGATTTAAAGTTCGCATTAAAAAAAGTTTAATTCATTTTAATTCATTTTCGTTTGCTGGGCTTCATAATATCACAATCAAAAATATTTATATTTTATTAATAATATAACTTTCATGTTTATGTCATATAAAATATCTACTTGTTTAAAAATAAGACTAATTATAAACATTTTTCTGTGTGATATTAAGATATTAGATTTCATGTGATATAATTGTGATATACAAATTTAGTTCTAATGTCTTTTAATAATTTTTTAAAATCTTATTTTATTTTTATTACACAGTAGTAAGTAGATATATTTTACTAATAAGTTCATTATGTAATTATTACATACAATACACATAATACAAAAATATAATTATGTTAATATAATTATGTTAATGTTAACATTTCAACAATTATATTTTCATAAATTAAAAGTTTTATATTTTGCTCTAAAATTTCTTATAATAAATTAAAACAATATAAACATTATCATAATAAATTTTTTTTTATTCATAAAAAGTATATTTTTAACTTAAATTGTCACTTTTCGTCATCTTATTCACTACTAAAAGTCATCTTTACCCACATATGGGAGTAAGATGATGAAATTGATATGTCCTTAAAAAAATTAAATTTTAAAGAATTGTAATTTATTTAATAATTTTATAATTTTTACAAATGATAACTAAGACTAGTGAACTTAAAAAAAAATAAATCAGTTTCTTTATCTCTTCACAAAAATTAGAAAAAATCGACAAACTTTAATTATTCATCATCTTATCTCCTTTTTCCTATTTTTAAGTTACACAATTTGAATTTAATTTCATGACATTACATTAAACTTAATATATTTGTAACTGAAAAATATATGTGTATACATGTACATGAAATTTAATGTACTTTTCACAAAATTTTATGAAATTTAATGTACATGTTCATTACATTTAAGTAACTACTATAACTTAATTTTCAGTCATCAATTTTAAATCATTCATTATTTTTAATTTCGTTCATAACCATAAACTTCATTTACATGTAAAGAAAGTATTTCTAACAGTGTTGATTATACCTCTGGGGGCGTCCAATATATCAGTAGTTTTGAATTTCATGAGGCGTCTAATTATTACGTTACTACAACGAAGAGAATTAGTTATATCAGAGCCGTTGGCTCGTTTCGATCAGGATGAGAATACTACAAGTATTTGGATTTTTCGTAATCCTTTGGCATGGTCAATTTGGTACGTTAAATAATCTTTATTAAAGCAACTATTATTATTACATATATTTTTCTACATTCAGTAATGTAGCATCCCTACAGCACAAAGTACAAAAGTTGCTGTAATATTGCAGAGATTTTGTTGCAAATTCTATGCTGACTGCTGTATGGTAGATAGTTAATTCTATATTATCTATCATTTAAAAATAATCTTTATATTATTATAAAAGCATTTCAAAATCGCAAAAAATATATATATTAAAAAATATATTAAATAAAATATATTAAAATATATTTAAAAATATATAAATTAAAATATTTTAATTTATGTTAAATTTGATATTAATTGAATTTTAATATAAATTTCTATATTATTTTTAGGTTTTAGGATGAAGGAAACAGAAGATATTATAACAGGAGGGTGCAAAAAATTGGAAAATACAACCCCTCTATTGCGTCTTAAAAAGTATCTCTTTTGCGATTATGATAGCACTGTTCGTCCAAATCATCATAAAGTAGTTACCAATATAACTCTCAGACTGATGCCGAAAATGATGGAATTCGTAAGTGCATCGTTATTGATTATAGTATTTAATTGTAAATAAATAGTGCTATAATGTGCTAAGCTTGCATCATATTTTAAATATAATATTTCGAGATAGCATAATGTATTATATATTTATATATTTAGTAATTGTAAATTTTTTTATTATTTATTTTATTATTTAAATTATCATATTTTAGCAATCTTATCGTACTTTTTATTTTTTGATATAAAACATGTTTTATATCGAAATTATTGTTAGTAATTTTTTATTTTTATTAGACAATTATTAAACAATATATAACTATACGTAAGAAAAATTAATCAATTTCATTTGTAGACTGAGGACGGTGTACTAACACTTCACAGCTGGATGTCATTTGTAAGTCTAGAATATTTTCTTTATTATATTATATTTCTATTTTAATAAGTTATTTAATTAATAGTTTTGGACGGACGCATTTCTAATTTGGACACCGAGTAATTATAATGGACTTACTTATATTCACGTGCAACCTTTCTATCTTTGGATGCCTGATATTTATGTCTACAATTCGTAAATAGCTTCGTATAATTATTACTCATTGTTAATATTAATATTAAAAATTTTAATTAAAAATATATAAAAAATATTACTCATTGTTAATATTAAAAATTGAAGCAAAATGTAAAATATTTTTGAATGAAGGATGAATGAAGAATACGATTGCAAAAGAGATCTGATCAAATATAAGGAAATAATACAATGGAAAAATAATCTAATTTATATATCTCTTTTAAATTAGAGAAATTCATATCTAAAATTTTTATTATCATTTTTCTATTTTTTATAAATTGTTAACTTTAAGATAAACGTTTTAATTCTCAGTTTTATATTAGTTATGTATTATTTTTTTATGTATTAATTTTATATTAGTATTCAGTTATGTGATATAAATCCGACTATAAATATTTCGGTTATTTTTCGTGTATTTTTAGTGGCGATATGACGAGTAACGATTACGAGACAATTTTCAACACGGAATGTTTAGTCTTTAATAATGGTTCTGTCATTTGCGTGCCACCTATAAAAATTGTGTCAAAATGTGATCCCGATTACACTTATTGGCCTTATGATCAGCACACATGTCTTATCACACTCGGTTCATGGTCACATATAGGAGAGGAAATGGATGTCCATCTAGACGGTACCGGAGTACGTAAATTGTTCGACTTATTATAAACTTGCAATGATCAATCTTTTCTTTATATACTTTTCTCCAAATCTTATTTTTGATGAAAAATTGTGTATTGTAAAATTATTAATTTAATGACGCTTTATATTAATGCAATATTGTAAAATTGCTAAATAAAAATTCTGATTCAAAATTATTAAATTATTTATCTTTTTACATTTTAATTTAATTTTGAAAGTTTGCGCAATTTTCGCTTTTATTCTCTATTTATTCTGTTTATTTATTTATTTTTTATTTTAACTAAAAGTAAATATAATTATCTTATTATTTCATTATATTACAAAAATTATAATATTTCATTATATTACAAAAATAAAAATAACTCACTACATTTATTTCACAGGTTGACATGAACGGTTACGAAAATAATACACAGTGGGACATGAAACTTCTAAACGCAGAAAAAATTGTTAAGAAGTATAAATGTTGTCCAAACGATACTTTTCCTAGAATTGATTACACATTTTTACTGACTCGGCACTATAGCATACATTATAGAGCTTATATTGCGCCAGCTATCGGTAAGCAATTGCTTGCAAAAGCAAATGCATAGTTAACAAATCTAGATTATGAATGCCTTTTCTAGCTTTGATATTCCTCACCTTAACGGTGCTCTGGTTGGATTCAAGATCGGTTGAACGAGTAGCGATGGCGAGTATAAATTTTATTTGTCACCTACTCTGCATATTCGATTTGTACTGGATGGTGCCATTCAATGGCGTTAATTCTCCTCATATAAGTGAGTATCAAAACCACAAAGAGTAATTATAGATAAAAAAATATCTTAAACTTGAGAGAGATATTTAAAATTTCGTATCATTTATGATAAAATCTACTCATACCAGCAATTTTTTTAATAATATATAAAATATATACAATTAAATGTTGTGTGTATAAATATTATTTAATGTGATAGAAATAAAATAGATACATAAAAAAAAAGAAGAAAAAGTAGATATATAAATTAAAATACGAAAAATATATAGATTAGAATTATGTAATTAGAATCATATAATTAAAATCATAATTTAAGTTACAAATAACAAGTTATACTTCTTTATTTCCTATATCCTATAGTGCTGTTCTACCGCGACTCCTTGATGTTGGCTACTTTTGCGTTAATTCTGACAGCATTGTTACGTAAACTGCAAAACATAAGAATGGAGATGCCAAATTGGATATCTTCTACGACGACATTCATTTTGAGCAACAAGGCTGGTCGATTCCTGGTCCTGAACGATGAGAAATCCAAGATAGCAGATGGAGGTATAGTGATTGAAGACAACTTGGATACTCCAAAGTCTGAAATGAAGAAAGAATCCTGGAGACATTTTGCCGCTATTATTGAATGGTTGTCATTCTTCTGTGTGATCCTCACCTATGTCATCATCTTAATCACTCTTGTACTTTCAGGAGCTACGAATTAATTCATAACACTGTCAAAATATTTTTCATAATATCCAACATCCTTTTAAACAATTTGTTCTATTTACTCTTTTGTAAATAATTAAAATAAATAATTATTTGTGTTATTTTTAATTAAAATGTTATCTATTTGTTTTTTCTCCTTCTGTTAAACCTTGTTAATCATATTTTTTATAGAAATAACTTACGAATAATTTATAGCATTTAATAATTACATTTGTAACTATAAATAAATTTAAAAAAGTTTAAGAAAAGTTAGGAAAGAAAAATTACTGTATTGGGGTGGAGATCCAGTTATTCTTATGTATTTTGAGCTGAATACGAATCTGATAAAAATAGGATCATCTACGGCAAATTTTCAATCTAAAGTGAAAAAATGGATTAAAAATGAAAAAAAATGAATCATTTTTTCACTCTAGATTGAAAATTTGCCCTGAATGGTTCTATTTTTATGTCACAGCACAGGATACTTTTTTTGTGAGCCTACGTTATTTAAAATGAATAATATGTACAAAATTTGCTAAAAATGCTATAATAATAAAGAATCAATGAAATAATCAATAAAAAGTTATTAATATAAAAATAAGCTGGTTTTTAATTCGATTTTCTGAATAATTAGATGATTTTTATCTTCATTATTCTTATCTGCTCGAAAATTGTTTATTTATCATAAATTCAAATATTATTATCGCAATTGTAATAATCGTAATTGTATATAATTATCAAAATTATCATAATTATGAAAAACATTACAAATATTATACATATATGCTGCATCTTCTAGTTTCAAGTTCAAAATAGACGAAATAACGTAAAATAATAAAAAAATTAATACAATTAAGATAATACATTCCATCCAAAAAATGTATTTATCGTTTCTTATTTAAAAAAAAATGAAATTATTTCTATTGTTGATAAGAGCTTGTTCCTAAAGGGGCGGTCTTCATAGTCTGCAGTTTTACGTTTCACTGGGCGTATAATTATCATTTGCTCTCACATAATCCATTGCTAAGCGATTCAGTCATTGTAGATCCATTCGTCATATAGATATTCAAAATGGGTAGAAACAGTTTCTGTTCCGTCTTCCTATTTAGTCTCATTGCATGTACCGATGTGATAGCAGAAAACAGTTGTAGCTCTGAAAACATATCGCCCATGGTGCAATTAAAAAGACATCTCCTATGCGAATATGATCCAGATGTAAGACCGGTCCAACATAACAATAACATGACGCGTGTGAATTTCTATCTGAAGCCACAATTCTTTGAATATGTAAGTAATAATAATAATAAAATTGTGATAATAATAATAATATCAGTCAAAATGTGCGCAATATTAAAAAATGTGAAGAATTAATATCTTTTTGTAATTTTAAAAACAAAAAAATTAGTTTTAATTTACAAACCAAGATTCAGAAAATCGAATTTAAAATTGTAATTTATTTTTTATAAACTATAAAAATAAAAGCTTTAAACGATCTAGCTGGATCTTAATGCTTGCATGAATTGAAAATCTACTATATATGTAGTCTCAGAAACGCGCGCCGAAATGATTTTTCGATCTAAAAAAGATAACTCTAAATTATCGCAATAACATCATGTTGACTAGCAATTTAACAAATTTTGATGCTTATTCGCATCTTCGAAACGATTTTAATAATGATGAATGAATCAAAATCCGTAAATAATAAATTCTTATTGCGAAAAATATCATCTATTTATTTTTTAGACTCACGAAAGTGAAATGTTCGTGTTGCATACGTGGATGTCAATGGTAAGTCTACATAATTGCGTAGATAGTACATTCGTATAAATGTATTTAAGAAATGAGTTTAAGAAAAGTAATATATCTATCGATTATTCAAATGTCTAATTGATGAATAATTTTTGAATGCACTTTTAATAATTACTTTATAAGTTTCTAAACAAAACATAAAGTTTAAGTTTGATATTTATATTTTTGTTTGGACAGATGTGGAATGATTCGCATTTGACATGGGATCCTGCACAATACGATAACATTAAATGGATACCTGTAATAGGCTATCAAATTTGGATTCCCGACGTTTTGATGCATAACGGGTAAGCGATATATTCTTTTACTAATTAAAAATATTATCATTTAAAAACAATAATTAGAACATTAAAACAAGGAGACACTAATAAGAATCTAACGCTGATGTAAGAGCGAAGAGTTAGGAGATAATGTAGATAATATTCAAGTATTGATGGTTATCTTCATTTATTATATCGAACGTTGCGGCTCACTTTGGAGTAATCTTCAGCGAAAAAGTAGAATATAATACCTCGTTGAAAGTAAGTCACTCACAGATTGGCAGAAATGCAGTAATCAATACGTTCAACGGAAAAACAAAGAAGTTCAACATCGATTCACAATTTTCATGAGATATAAATTAACACAAATCGTTTCTCGGATTAATATCGTGTCAAATGGTTTGAAACGTTCGATATAAATGAAGACAACCGCCAACACTTAAGTATTATCTACGTTTCTTAATTCTTTGCTCTTACATTAGATTCTCATTAGCCTTGTTCTAATGTTTTAATTATTGTTTTTAAGAATGAGAATTCTTATTGATATTTTTATATTTATGTAATTGATTATCATTTAAATTTATCAATAATTATATTAATATCTGCTGCCATTTTTTAATGTAAATATATTAATTTTCTAATATCCGAGAATTCTATTCTTATAATTTACATTTTAAATACTACACGTATTAAAATACTATAGCAAATAATGTATTATGCCAGTTAAAAGATTTCTATTGACATCTGGCAGAAAAATCGTACAATTTCAACAAGCATCAATAAGATTATATCGGAAAGTTAAAATAAATCTGAGATTGTAAAAAATATCTTGATATTTCCTAACTTCTAATGTTTAAATTACGGAATATGTAATATTAGATTTAAGTAGAATTTATAAAGTTATTTGTATGTTTAGACAATTTGGAGAAAGCTCATTGAATAATGAACATTCAAAATGTTGGGTCTCGAGACAAGGGACAGTTAGATGGTTTGTGGCAGCAAAATATACCTCAAGTTGTTTTACAGATTATACGTGGTGGCCATACAATACCTTAAACTGTACTATACAATTCGGATCATGGTCACATTCTGGTGATGAAATCGAGCTTGTTTCCAACCAGAATTTGGTATAATTTTATTCTTTTTCTATGAAAACAAATTAATTTTTGTATCTAGATAGTATGCCTTGCACGATATGTACAAAAACAATTGATTTTTTAAATAATACTTTTATACTTATTGAAAAATTTTACAGTCCAATATAGAAATAAAGCATACCGAGTGGAATTTAGAGAAAATTTATATAACAAAATGGGAAAATAGATATAAGTACAATTCAGATTCGATCATCAAAATGATTTCTTTTCACTTTATTCTGAGGAGTCATTCGGGCATAATACGCATTGTATTTTTATCACCTGCTATAGGTTCGTTGTATTTTACTTTAATTTTAATTAATATTATTTTATTATCAAACTATTCTTATTATCCAAAGCATATATAAAAGCGGTCAAATTTTGTACAATTTTTTGATAATTTAAATTTGGTATACATGTTGATAGATAATAATTTAATTTTTAACAAATAAATTAATTTTTGTTTTTTTATTAATTTTTATTAATTTTAATATCTAAATGCATTTTATACCTGTTCACAGTACTAATGGTGATGACTCTGATGACACTGTGGTTAGAACCGAAATCTTTCGAGCGAATGGTGATTGCTAATCTCAATTTTATTTGTCATTTATTGTGTATACAAGGCGTGCATTGGGAAGTACCAAAAAGTGGCTTTAACATTCCCAAAATACGTAAGTATATTTAATAAGACAATAATTTAAAAAATCGTTTAAAAAATTATTTATAATATCATTCATCTTAAATCTACAATTCTTAATATCTTACGCAACTAATATTATAATATTAGGTGTAGTAAAAAGAAATCCATTATTTTTGCATGAAATTGAATGGAAAAATAATGGATTTCTTTTTATTACACCTAATATATCAATTTCTGAAAAATTAATTCACCCACTTATATATTTAAATCGTAAACATCTGACCGCTAGCTTTTTAGATAATTTTTTTTCAGTTTAATTACGTGTAATAGAGAGAAAAAGAAAAGAAGGAAAACAATCTGAAATTTTTTATTTTAGTCTTCTTTTACGAGAGCTCTCTTGGGATAGCAACGTTCGCTCTCATTGTTACCAGTATTTTGCGGCATCTGCAAGAATTGACTACCGAGCCACCCATGTGGATCTCAACCGTCACGACATCCATTTTGCGCAGTCGAGTTGGACAAATTCTTCTAATTAGCATTCTAGACCCAGCCGTGACAGCCAAAATAGAAGCAGACATGGACGATAATACCGATCTCGTGCAATCGAATAGCAAAAGATCACCATGGAAATATATTATAGTGCTCATAGGATGGTTAGCATTCCTAAGCGTATTTCTCACTTATATTATACTGTTGAGTACATGTTTCCCTACGTACTATACCATATAACATTAACTCTCTCTTTAATATACGAAATAAATTTATTTTAAATGATGTTAAGGATATGTATCTTGTTGTTAAGTGACATGATTATACAACAAGGAATATAAATTTAGAAAAATATATATCAGTTTATATATATATATATATATATATATATATATATATATATATATATATATATATATATATATATATAT
>Ga0157364_1005314_pt1 | contig 13084 bp, 13 predicted proteins | sample AttsexASBM2_FD_111476 | JGI IMG/M metagenome (GOLD analysis project Ga0157364, IMG submission 111476) | Fungus gardens microbial communities from leaf cutter ant in Ribeirão Preto, State of São Paulo, Brazil - Atta sexdens ASBM2 | ecosystem: Host-associated > Fungi > Mycelium > Unclassified ... | reverse complement strand
TCCTAAGCATCTCTTATATATCATCTTTGTATATAAGAGTAACACATCACATTAGTACTCAATCCTCTTTAGACTTTTTTCCAATCTTCTAAAGTTGCAACCATATAGCAAATAGATAGTGTAACACATAAATTAAAGCTAAGGTTATTCTGGAAAGTCTACATCACTGAGCTTATCATATAGAATTTCTGTACTTTATACATATTCAAGCCAACTTTATAGGCTTTTGTCTCCTAGTATAAATCATATTTGATAATATTATTAAACTCCAAGTTTGCTGTCACTTCTGAACAGTTCTATCTGCTAAAATTCTTTATTGTATTATATTTGCAAATCTCTCAACATTTAATTTATACTTTAACAAGTTTAATTGCTAGAGTTGAAGACAGTAAACTTTATTTATTTTTATTTATTTTCTTATTTTGAACTTAGAGTTAGAGGTTAAGTATGATATCATATGTGACTATTACAAACTGTCACACATCTATCACATGATACATAATATAGTTATAAGTCATAGTTATACAGAAGAATATAGAAAGTTTTAAACAATAATATTATATTACATATTTTTTAGAGTAGACTAAGTTTAGTGTAGTATAGACTTATAGCCCAGTATATATAGGTAGAATATATTGTACTTAGGAATTCTATCTATTGAGTTCTTTTATGTAAATCTTATACAAGGTTTTTCTTCTGATTTATTAATAGTCTTTTCTTACTATAACTCTTTAATCCATTTTAGATCTTGTCACAAACTTCATTCAGCTTGTATCTTCATAACTAGTAGACCAATTTTCACAAACTAAGTTATACTGTAAAGCTCTAAATAAGAGCTATCTGCATATATATGGGATGTACAAAATGTCAAGTTCACAAATGGTAGACTTAGTTTTTCTTTATTTTTCTTTTCATTTTTATTTTTATTTCGATTTATTTTTCTATTTTTTATTTTTAGAAATAACTAGAGTTAGGGTTGATCAGTCACGCTGTCACACCAGTCACCTGATGGCGAAGTCACAAGACTGATCATGAGACTTGGAGAGGACTTAGTAAAAGGCTGGAGAACAAATAACGTTATACAACATGGACACCACATGTTGACCTCATGGACTATACATGGTTGTTTAGGGTAGGGTGCACAGTACTTAGCATGGACTATCTATAGGACTATATAAGATAGACTAGTTTGCAGAAGAGTTCTCTATTGAGTTCTCTTGTGTTACTCAATACAAGAGTTGTTTCATTGCTTAACACTTTGAGCTTTGAATCATAACACAAAAGTGACAACAAACAACCAAGATATTAGGTTATTAGTAACTGTAAAATCTTTGTTTGCTAATATCTTATAAACAACTAGACAGATTTGCATGATCAAACTTATATTGAAAAATGCTCATTAAACTATTTTCAATAATATATAGTATATCTCATAGCAATAAGTATTCATAAAGATACAAGTATATCAATGTCATGACATAATTAGTTACCTTCTAAAATTAGCCTGATAGCTGCTATAACAGATGATAGCTTTCATCAAGTACAAGTTTTGATTATGTGATAGAAATAGCTTACATATAGACCATTACTTTTTTGTATATATATCTCTGTATCTAAGAATTAGACCTCAGACTTAACAACATTAATTTTCATTAATTTTCATCAATATTTATCCTATATTGAACTTCTGAATTATTTCTAAACTTCTAAGAATATATTCAAGATTTAGATATTACAAATAAGTAAGTAGTTTATTTTGTAATAAGTTTATTCTACCTAGACTTATAAATTTCTCTAAGTAACTTCTAAGCTGTAAGACTGTCAGGTGTGGTTCACACCAGGGTGGAAGTCCACAGAATGAACTCAGAGATGAGTGGACTTATAGAACGACCTTGGCTTCAGCTTATATATTGCACTGTCTGTCTGCCACATGGTCACAACTTCAGATAATAGAAAAAAGTCTGAGATGGGAGTGAGTGCTGATTGGTGTATTGCTATTGAACACTAGAGATTGAGTTCAATAAGAGTTATCTTCATTGATTATTAAACTAGCGAATTACAGTGTAACTACTAGTCTTATATACAAACAGATAGTATAAAAGATGCTCGGGATTTTAGTAGTAAAACCTCTATTATTCCAAGCAGAGGTTTCAGTATTGGAACACTGACAGGGGTGACTCTATCATGGAAGACCAAGTTGAATAGGAGTATCTCTACTGTGGAAGATGGAATACCCAGATGGTTGCAGTACTGCCAAAAGGCATGTTGCAAGAAAGATGGCTACTATAGAAGGCAGGCTTGTATAATTTGGAGATGATATCACTGTGAGGATGTAATTTCTGGATGGGTGGACTTGCATATGACAGTATTCCCCCCTTAGGACTGAGCCTTTGAAGTCCTATTGAGTTTATCCAAAAATCTCATGATGGTATCTGTTATGGGATGCTTTGGACATTAACAATTTTTATTTTATTTTTCAATTTTACTTTTATTTTTCTTTTGCTTTTTCTTTTTCTTGAAGAACGATGAAGAGGCATATGACAATGAAGTCACATGACAGGTCACATGATGTGACATCACAAGCCTAGAACATGATGAAAGGGTCTGGAAGATAATGACAGGGCACATGGAGTACACATGGTGGTTTTAAGTAGAATATGAGGCAAGAATGAGAATGAAGCATGGACATGAGGACAGGGTTAATTATTGGTAGCACAGACCATGAGTTTTTGTATAAATAGGACACTAATTAAGAAGAGGCTCCTTGTCAAGTTCTCTTGTGAATTCTCCACTTGATATCCCATCTTAAGAGATTTACTATCTTGTGTGGTTATTTGTCATTGTGATAAGTGGTTGCTACAACAGTATCTAGGTTAACAATACATAAACGAAAAAAGAAATTTTTTACTCTTGTTTCTGTATTATTATATCTTCTCCCGCCCACTCTGATATTTCACAAAATGATGTTGAGATCCTTGAAAAGCAGTAGCAAGAGATGCAGCAGAGGTACGAGAAAGAGCAGCAGCTCCTGGTCCAACTGGAAGAAGTGGTGAAGTTATGTTGGGCTGAGTGCATGGCTCAGAAGGCAAGGAGGAAAGCAGAGGAAAAGACCAGGGAGAAAGCTGAGAGGAAGAGAGTTATAGAGGAGAAGAAAAAAAAGAGAAGGATGATGGAATACTTCCAACTGTTACAAATCAAAGACCTTAGGACAAGAGAACTCGATAGAAAACTCTATACAAGATTGTCTACCTTATATACTAATACCTAATAGTCTATGCAAGCTATTTCTAGCTTACTCTAAATGACTATGTGTATACCTTAAGATCAACATGTGTATTACACGTTGTATGACATTATCTTTTCCAGCATGTTCTATGTCTTTTCATGTGTCATGTGACTTGTGACTATGTCATCTGATGTGACCTGCTGTGTGACAGCATGATTTTGTCACTCTAACCCTAACCCTAGTTCTAAAAATAGAATAAAGAAAAATAGATCGAAAAGAAAATAAAAATAAGAAAAGAAATAAGAAAAGTTTAAGTCTACTTCTTGCATTTTTGATACCAACAGCTCTGAGACGAGGTGCTAGAGGAAGAAACCACCCTTTTGGAGGGGGCTGAGGAATTCCAGATCACAGGATCTAAGCACAAGAAAGTCATTGCTGGAGACAAGGAGGGATAATAGCTCTCCAAGAAGGCTAGAGGAAAGTAATTGGGAAAGTATTGTGGAGATGCCACAGTGAAAATGGGAGGTGCTAACTCTTGTGAGAGGTGTGTGAACGCTAGGCAGGATTGCCTAGTATATCTCTCAAGGTGAGTATTTTTTGGCATACTTATGATTATTTTTCCTAATAATTTTTTCTTTCATAGCTAATCTCTTATATGTGCTGGGTGCATCACTCTCAAGCAGCAGTGTGTACCTCACACTAACACTAACACTCCAGCCATGATCCCCACTTATGGTAGAGTTCTAAGTGCCATCAAAAATGCATTCTAGGAACTTGTGGAAGAGTACTGAGGGGCTGGGAAGTCCCTCCAGGACTTAGTGGAGGGCTAGAAGAGGAACATGGCCCAGTTAGAGAGGATTGGGGCTGTGATAGAGCAGAGATGGAGCTTGGAAGGAGTGAACGGGAAGAAGGAGAGCGGAGATGATGAGGAAAGATCTGAGAATAGCCTTGGAGAAGGTCAGAAGGAAAAGACTTCATCATCTGCTTCCTGTTAGATTAATGGCTTTGTTTTTCTTTATTTTAATTGTTATTTTCTTTTTGTGATCTAAATATGTGAGTAAGAAAATCAAGAATTAAATAAAAAGAAGTTTTGAAAAGAAATCTCAAAAAAATGCACTGAAACTGGGAGTTAATGAGAAGAGTGGACAGAATATACTAAGGAATCAGTAAAGGGAATCCCTATTGGAAAATATGTGGAGGCAGGGGACAAGTGCAACAGTGTGATCAGGATAATGGGAGAGGACTAGGCTTGGTGGGATATGCAATGTGAAAATCGGATACTAAGTCAGCAGCATAAGTGAGTTCGGATGTAGAAATCTATTTGGATTTGTCTCCAGTGTCTTCACACCCTAGCCAGATCATCTTGTATAGGAGTTTGCATGCCTATCGGCAATTGATTTTAGAGTCCACTATCCAAGAAATTTCATATTTGGATTTTCTGTCAATTATGACTGGAGTAGAAGCTAGTTGTATTCTCTCAGAGAAAGTGTTGGACATGGCAGGTTCAAGCATGAATACATAGAAGACTGGATAAACAGAGTGTATGGACTTTGGAAGGCAGAAAGTGAACAATAGTGTACCAGACTAGGCCATAATTTTGTAGGGTCCGAGATATTTTTCAAAGAGTTTCTTTAAAGGCCAAGTGGTTCAGAAGAACTTAGCCTTGATAAAAACTTTGTCATCTACTTTGAAATCAGGAGTGGGGGAATGTCGTGCATTAGTAGATTTCTGATAATGCTATTGGGCCACAGAGATTTCAGCTTTGAGGGTACTCTGTAACTCATCAAGATCTATGGCAAAGTCATGGGCTTGGAAGGAAGCAATATCATGTTCAGATGATATCTCTTATTAGCAAGAAATAGGAAAATACTAGTAGTAGCACTCAAAGTATTATTGTAGACAAACTTCATGAGAGATAGGAGTTTAGACCAGTTGTCTTGCTGGTAGTTATAATATACATGGAGGTATTGCTTGAGAGTCTGATTCATGTGTTTAGTTTGTCCATTACTTTCGGAGTGGTAGTCTGAAGTGAAGTGAAGTCACATGTCGAGAGCAGTGTCTAAAGATCAGAAGAAGTTTAACACAAACTCCAAACCTCTGTCAGAGGTGACATAGGAAGGAACACCGTGTTTGGAAAACACATGAAGGATGGACAGACATGCTAAGTCTATGGACATAATAATATTATGGGCAGGGATAAAGATTGCCTGCTTGGTGAGCTGGTCAACTATGACCAAGATAGTGTTAAACCTGGAGGATGATGGAAGTTTCTCGATGAAGTTCATAGAAATGGAATTTCATGGTTGTTCAGGAATAGGGAGTTGTTTGAGAGATCTATAAGGCTTGTGATGTTATGGCTTGGATCATATACAAGTGATATAGGACTTGCAGAATTGTTATATATCAGCATAGAGGCTAGGCCAGGAGTATCCATGGCAGACTAATTCCAGTGTTTTGTTTTGACCAAAATGTCCAGTGAGAATGTGATCATGATTATACTGGAGAACACATGTGCAGAGGTTACCAGTAGATAGTACATAAATTTTGTTGTTGAGGAGAAGTAGATCATTTGTGTCTGTAGACTACTAGCCATCTGTGGAGATGTGTTTTGTAGCAATTAGGTCACTAGGAAGAGCTGAAAGGATGTCTTAATGTAGGGTGTTTAGATCCATGACTGTAGCTGCATAGAGGGAAGGAAAGAGGAGGATGGTAGCTCATACAGAGATTGCAAGTTGTTTTTGAGTGAAGATAGACTTGAAGTTGTGAGGGTTGACTATGGCATAGCCAGTATTCCCCCCTTTAGGATAGACATCCCATCGTCTAGTAAAAGCATCCTGTTTAGTGCTGAAATGACTAGGGCAGAATCTAATAACAAGGTTAAACTGGAAGAGATACTTGGACCACCATGCTTGCCTCTAGGTTAACACCTTGGTAGTAGAAAAATACTCAAGGTTTTTATAATCTGTAACAACATCAATGGGATAGGCTAGATCTTCCAAATAGTGTTGCCAAATCTTGAAAGCTTTAAAGATAGCGAGCAATTCCTTATTATATATATTATAATTCAACTCTGCCACAGTGAAAGTGTGGAAGTAAAAAGCAACTGGATGAACTTCATTATCTTTGTTAATAATGGAGAGGATTGTAGCGAGAGCATAGTCCAAAGCATTAGTTTTCACGATGAGTTGTGTATTGGGAATCCAATGAGTAAGGATAGAAGCAAAGGTAAATGCATTTTTGAGAGAGTTGAAAGCATTACAACAGGAGGAGTTGAACTTCCAAGAAATGTCCTTCTAAATGAGGCATGTCAATGGAATGACAGTGTCTAAGTAGTTGAAGATGAACCAGTAGTAAAAATTAGCAAAATCTAAGAAAGATTGAGTATCCTTGACTTTCTTAGGCTCTGGCCAGTCTTGAATAATCTTCACTTTGTTGTCAGACATAGTAAGGCTAGAAGGAGAGAGAATGTATCTTAGATACTCTATCAACTTGGAGTGGAATTCATATTTCTCTACTTTGGCATAAAGACCAGCCTTGTGGAGATGCTTGAGCACTTCTTTCACATGCTGATGATGTTTGGACATGTTATTTGAGTAGATGAGTATATCATCCAGATAGATCACAACACAGACATCTAAGAAATTGGAGAAAATATCGTTTATGAATCATTAAAAGGTCATGGAAGCATTGGTAAGACCGAAGGGCATTATAGACCATTCAAATGACCTGTAATGTGTCCTAAAGGCAGTCTTTCATTCATCACCATCAGCAATGTGAACTAAATGGTAAGTATAGCAAAGATCTATCTTTGAATAAACACAAGCTTTGTGAGGTGAGTCCAGTAAATTGGAGATGAGCAGGAGTAGATAGCAATCCTTCTGGCAATTTTGGAGATGGTGCTGTTTGATGAACTATTAAACAAGCAGAGAGCAACTGGAGGAGTTGTGGATATCTTTAAGTGGTGAGTATCTATAAATTCAGAGTCTACAAAATAATAAGTAAACCCAGAGTTAATAAGAGCTTGGAACGGAATTTTATTAAAATGATTCTAACCAAGGATTAAAGAAGAAGTAAGAGAAACAAAGAGTGAATGAGAATCAGAAAGAGCGGATGTATTAAGTCAAATAGGACTTGTTGCTGCATAGGGAAGTTCAACACAGCCCTCAGTCTATGCAGAGTCCTGGAGGTCACTTTCTATTTTTCCAAGGATTTTTTGGAAGCAGCTGCTGGAGGATCAGCAGTTGCTGAAGCACTGTAGCTCTTGGGAGTAACTATGGTCTGCTTCTTAGGACAAGAGTTCAGCTTGTGGTCTTTTACACCACAATAGAGACATAGGTTGTTTTTGAAACACTTCTTGTGCTCATCACTAGTCAACTTGCCATTACTAGCTAGCTTGGAAGAGAGGTCTACCTATAGAATATTGGGTTGTTTCTTGAGAGTGGGGGATGAAGATGACTTGGAGGAAGAGTTCTTGATAGATAAGAATGCTGGAGATGGATTTGCCTTATTCTGAGCCTCAGAGGCTATGGCAGTGTTACGACTTAAGTCCTTAGTGTTAGACTAAAGAGGAACCTTGTATAGGGTTTACACAAGAAAACTTAATAGAGAACTCAGTACAAGACTGTCTACCTTATATACTACTACCTGATGGTCCATGCAAGCTATTTATAGCCTACCCTAAATGACCAGGTATATTATATATAGTATAATGTCATCTCTTTCAGAATCTTCTATGTCCTTTTGTTCATCTTGTGGTTTGTAACCTGTCATATGACTATGTGACCTTGTCACTCTAACCCTAACCCTAGTTCTAAAAATAGAAGTACAGTGAAACAAATCAAAATGAAAATGAAAATAAGAAAAGAGAATAGGAAAAACTAAGTCTACTTCTTACAATTCTGACATTACTTCCCTTCAAGGTTTCTCCTCTGGAGAAACTGTTTTCCATCTATGCCAGTTCCTTTCTAACTTCCTCAAATATTCTTTCTCGAACTTTCCGTTGTCCCAATCATACAGTAATTTTACTATATACTTCTCTAGTAATTTCATTCTCTTGAACTCTTCTGTTTTAGAGTTTATCTTTGTCTTTTGCTTTCGGTTTACTTTCTCTTGTCTCCTTACTTCCATACTCATTCTTTCTTCAAACTTGTCTACCAATTCTCTTGCATGCTCTAGATCTTTCTCTTTTTCCCATGTATCGCTTTCTACTGTAAACCTCTTCTAGCATACTAAATACTTCTTGACTCCTCTTATTTTTCTTTTATTCAAAATTTTCTCTACCTCCCATTCTTTGACCTCTTCCACTTCAATTGGTTTACCCTTCTCCTTTTTCTGTCCTTCTACTTGCTCCTTGTACCATACTATCTGACTGACGTTCACAATCAGATGGATTCTTATCAAGATTGGCAGTCGTAATTTGACCGTATTAGTGGATACCACTTTCTCAATTGTATAGGGGCTGATGTATCAGTCTACCAATTTTCTTACTGGTCTCTCTTTGAATACCAAATCTTTGGTACTCAGCATGACTCTATCTCCTTTCTTCCAATCTTTCATTTCTTTTCTTCCTTTGTCTGCCTATCTCTTTATGTCTTCCTGTGTCTTCTTTAAGGCTGCCCTGGCTTCTTCATGTACTTTCTTCATCCTTTCTACAAACTCCGTCACGCTTACTACCTTCCCTCTCTTTCTTATATCATCCCCTATTCTCAATTCTCTTCCATAGTTTGCCATAAAAGACAAAACTTTAGTTGCTGTATGAACTTTGTTGTTCACCACAAATTCTGCTGATGCCAGCCATTCCAGCCAATCCTTCTGCCTATGATCCATAAAGAACCAAAGGTACTGTTCCAACTCTTAGTTCATTTGTTCCATCTGCCCATCTGTCTGTAGGTGGAACACTGTTGACAGTTTCGTTTCTATCCTCAGCATTCTATTCAATTCTTTTGTCAACTCCACTGCAAACTGTGGTCCCTTATCTGACACCACGCTCTCTGGTAATCCATGTAACTTCCATACATTATCTCTAAACAACCTTGCTAATCCCTCTGCCAATGTCTCTTCTGTCATTGCTACAAAGTGCATTATCTTTGACAACCAATCGCAGACCACCAGGATTGCATCTTTTCCAGCTATTATTGGTAACTTTGTGATAAAGTCAACTGTTAGGTGAGTCCACAGTTTCTCCGGCACCTCACTTAACTTTAACTTCCCTACTATTTCCTTTGTTTTGTTCTTCATCCATTGGCATATGTCGTATCTGTCCATATATCTCACAACATTCCTTGTTACCCCTAGCTACTAGTAGTTTCTAGTGACCAATTCTGCCATTTTCCATCATCCTCCATGTTCTGCTACTAGTATGTTATAATATAGCCAGATTATTGCTGCCTGTCAGAATTGCAGGAAGTGGACTTAGCTTCTTTTTATCTCTTTTTATCTTTTCTTCCCTATTTACTTTCCTATTTACTTTTCTTTTGTTCTATTTTTAGCATATAGGATTAGAATTAAAAGCAGTATAAGTCAGGTGACATGAGAAAGATTTTAGAAGGATGATGTCATACCATATGGGAATCTTATGGCTAACACATGATTGTTTAGGGTAGGTTAGGAATAGCTAGCACAGCCCCTGAGGATTCAGTATATAAAGATAGACTATCCTGTATAGAGTTTTCCATCGAGTTCTCTCGTGTTACTTAATATAGGAGTTGTTCTTCTGTCCCACTCTAAGGACTTTAGATCATAACACTACCCTTAGCTTCCCATCCTTTGGTACATATATTTTCTCTTCTTTCAACACCAAGTCCCCTTCTATTCTCCACTCATTTCCCTGTAATTCCTTCACTTTTGTTCTCTTCATCTCCTTTACTATTCTAATTATGTCTTCGTTTTTACTCTTCGTTTTCTTTATTTTTTCTACTATATTTACCTCTGGTCCTTCTACAACTACTTCCTCTAGTCTAAGAAGCCAATTTTCTTTTACTACTACTTGATTTTCATTGTCTCTATCTACTCTTGCTTTCCAGTCTGGTCTCCTACTCAACCCATCTGCCTTTCTTATTTTTGTTCCTGGGATATGCTTTAACGTGAAATTGAATCTTGATAAGTACAACACCCATTGGGCTTGTCTTTGATTTAACTTCTGTACCTTCATAAAGTATTCTAAGTTTTTATGATCTGTCTAGATCTCAAACATGAAACATGTGCCTTCCAGTAAGTGTTTCTAGTTTTCTAATTCCCTGATGATCGCCAATATTTTCTTGTTGTGAATTTCATAGTTCCCTTCAGTCTCATTCAATGACTTAGAAAGAAATGCCACTGGTCTCTATCTCTCATCCTCGTACTCCATAGATAGTACTCCCTCTGTTGCATAGTCCGATGTGTCAACTTTCATCCTCATTTTTTTGTTTAAGTCTGGTACTACTAACACTGGTTCTTTGGTGAACCTTTCCTTTAGCTCCTGAAACATCTTTTCCTGCTTCTCTGTCCAGTCCCACTTTTGATCCTTCTTCACCATATCGTACAGAGGTCTAGCTATGAATGTAAAGCCCTCAATGAATTGGCAGTAGTAATTTGCCAGTCTCAAGAACTTCTGAACATCCTTGACACACTTAGGTATCAGCCACTCCAGTACTCCCTACACCTTTTCTCTCTCTATCTTAATCCTCTCTAGTCCTATTACCACTCCTAAAAATCCTACCTTCCATATCTTCTACTTGTATTTTTCTGGTTTCACATACAAGTCATTCTCCTCTAGCCTCTTTATGACCTCTACCATGATTTCATTATGTCCATCCTCCATCTCCCTTCCCACTATCACATCATCTATGAAGGCAGCCACCTTTCCTGTGTTAATTAAATCTCTCAGCAGCTCATTCATCATTGTTTGGAACGTCACTGGCGAGTTGGTCAACCCAAAGAACATCACTGTTGGTTTAAAGGACCCTTCTAGTATGGTGAACGCTGCCTTCCATTAGTCTCCCTCCTTTATCCTTACATTGTTGTATCCCCACCTAAGGTCCATCTTTGTGAAGACCTTCTTTGTCCCAATATTCTCTAGCACATCTGATATTAGAGAAAGAGGGTAATTATTTTTAATGGTCCACTCGTTTAGGTACCTATAGTTCTGGACCATCCTCTTCTTTCCATCCTTCTTCCCTATGAAAAATACCAGTGCCGTTTATGGTGACTTCGACGGTCGGATGTACCTTTTTCTCAGTTGTTCTTTAATAAACTCTCTTACTTCCTCCCTCTCATCCCTTGATAGTGGATAGACTTTCCCTTTCCTTGGCACAAACTCTTTTTTTACTTCTATTATGTGATCCCACACCTTTCTTGTTAGCATCCTCTTAGATTGCTTCTTGCTGAATGCTTTAATCTACTGATGGAACCTTTCGGAAACCAGTTCCTTCACCTCTTCTTCTAACCTTGCTGCCTCTTCTTCTTCATCCCAAATTTTCCATTTCTCCACCACTCTTTTTACCTCTAGCATCTTTACCTCTTTCTTCTTTTCCCTTTTTTCTTGTTTTTTTCCTACTTCTTTTTTGGCCTCCTCCTCCTTTTACTTCTGCCATCCTGACTTACCCTGCTTGGATCTCCATTGCTTCCCACACTCTTCTAGACATCTCGTCATTTTTACCTCTCCTGTCTTCCAATCAATTTCTGGGTTATTGCATGCTAGCTATAGCATTCCCAGAATTACCATCCACTTTTGTCCTCTGATGACATCAATCTCCATTCTCTCCCTATGCTCTTGATAGTAGATGTTTACTTCCACTATATGTTCTATTGGTCCTTCTTTATTGAGTGATCCATTTATATTTTATATATGCATTGGCCTCTTTAATTTTTTCAACTTGAAATCCTGTTTCCTAGTGAATTCTGAGCTCATGACTGTTATGAACCAAAGTCCTTAGAGTTGAACAGTGGAACAACTCTTGTATTGAGTAACACAAGAGAACTCGATAGAGATTCCTTTACAAAGTAGTCTACTTTATATACTACTACCAATGGTCTGTGCTTACTACTGTGCACCCTACCCTAATCAACCATGTGTAGAACATGAGGTCAACATGTGGTATTTATGTTGTATGATGTTATTTGTTCTAGAACCTTTTACTTTATTCTTTCAAGTTTCGTGATAAATGTTGTGATCACACCATCAGATTGTGACTGATGTGACAGTGTGACCGATCACTTCTAGCCCTAATCCTAGCTGTTCTAAAAATTGAAAAATAAAACGAAAATAAAATAAAAATGAAAAATAAAATAGAGAAAAACTAAGTCCACCATTTGTGAACTTGACAATGACCAGCCCAGTTGCTCCACTGTCCAACAATACCTCCACCATTATCCCCTCCTGTGTGTCTATCCTTTCTAACCCAATTTTTACAGTTACTTTTCTCAATGGTTTTCCTTTCATTTTTCTTACTTCTACTTTCTTATTTCCCTCTGATTTCAATATATCAGCGTTTATTCCTGTGGCTAATATATTAAATTTGTTGTAAGAATCTAGTCAAAAGACTCTAGATTCTCCCTCTCTTTTAAATTGTTTGATTGTTCATAATTTCTCTCGATTCCTTCTCCATATTCCACCCTTTTTTCTTCTGTCACTCTTCCCCTCTACCCTCTATTCCTGCAGTGTTGGGCCATGTGCCCAAATCCTCCACTGTTATGATTCAATGCTCAAAGGGTTAAGCAAAGAACGAACTCTTGTATTGAGTGACACAAGAGAACTCGATAGAGTTCCTAAGACAAAGTAGTCTACCTTATATACTATTACCCATGGTCCATGCTAACTACTGTGCACCCTACCCTAAATGACCATGAGTATTACATGAGGCCAGCATGTGTTGTCTATAC
>Ga0157364_1005313_pt1 | contig 13085 bp, 10 predicted proteins | sample AttsexASBM2_FD_111476 | JGI IMG/M metagenome (GOLD analysis project Ga0157364, IMG submission 111476) | Fungus gardens microbial communities from leaf cutter ant in Ribeirão Preto, State of São Paulo, Brazil - Atta sexdens ASBM2 | ecosystem: Host-associated > Fungi > Mycelium > Unclassified ... | reverse complement strand
GCAAAAATTACGTAAGGAAATATTGTCTGAAGGGTATCGAATAGATATCCGCGAGCCTATTGCGTATAGATAGAAAAAAGAAAAGAAATGAAAAAGATTGATCAAAAGACTAAATGCCGTGCCCCAAGTGGCTTAAGTATAAATGTTATTTATTAGTAAAGAAAGCGTATTGTTGTGAGAGCCGACATATTATCGGTTTTTCGAAGATTTTGGACATTCTATTAGTATAATAATAATAATAATAATGGATATATAAATATGATAATGGTAATGAAAAAGGTCTATATTCTGCGCGATATGGAAAATCAGAAATCTTCGTTATCGAGAGGCACCTCCGTCAAGTGCGCTTTTATCTTTATATTATTTTTCGAGATTCTTTTGAGATCCCGATCAAACGCGTGGTGTTTGTATTAATCCAATTTTTCGATGTTTATATTGTCCCTCGTCAAAGTTGTATACCGCATACGATGACGTGCAATTCTCGCGAAGTACCTTTTATATAGCGATTTAATTGCATTCGATAATGAAAGATCACCGAAGATCGGTATTAATTCCACTATAATTGCTATATTAGAGATGGAAGAAAGAAAGAGAGTACGATTATCTGCTACTCGTATTGTTGACAAGATCCGCCTGGGGCGGTTGATACACATAGAGCCTTGATTAAAGAAGATAAAATGTTTTTTCGGACAAAAACGCGCGTGTGCAATGTACAATAATTGCAAAAGAACCACAGTTGACGTTACAAATAACTGTATACAGACGAATGTATATTTCGTTCTGATCGCGCACATTATTTCGATTTAGTTATTACAAGAGTCCTCTTCGCATATCCTCGTTTCTCCTCTAGTTAAAACACGCGAATCTATTCTCACCATGTCCGTACACGCGATTTTTCCTTTAAACGTCAACGGGTCGGATGCATAGTCCAGTAAAATACGTCGCGCGATTTGATCGATCAAGTAAAACGGTAATATTTAGCTAGTAAACAACACTGCCAGTCGCGATATATTATGTCATTACGAATTTAATCGACGATATTCGATTCGCGAAGAATAGCCTAATTCGAGCGTTTACTCGTAATCGCCATCAATAAAAATCCATCGTCCTACGACGCATGGGTTCGACGATTATACTCGTCACAATTATTGACTATAATGTAACGATAATATTATTCCAAACGAGAGGCGCAAGGATAAAAATCGGTATTACGAGGAATCGGCTCTTCCTTGTGAAAGTCAATGCGATCGTTAATCGTTTCGAATTTAACTACGAGCAAAGATTTGTAATCTTCAGCAGGGTTACAATGAACGTTCTAATTATAGCGAGTGTACACACGTAAGCATGTATGAGAAATTGTCGAATTTCTGGTATAGTAAAATATATACAAGTTATAATAAATATACCCTTGATTTATATATCATATCTTGGTGTATTGAAAGCGATGCATGAACTTTGTCGCTCACTTCAGTTTTTACAAGTATTCACAGTTGTATACGTACATGTATTAAAAAAAACATGCATATTCCACTTGTTGAATTTTACAGGCAGGCTATAAAGCTGGAAACTTCAACGGATGAAATACGAGAGAACATTTTGGCCTCCGATGTTTGCATTTTTTTCCGGAATTAATACAACGGCAATTAATTAATCTGATAATTGATTGTGATATTTTACACATATTTATTTAAGACTAATATACGTAATTCATTTATACGTAATTGTCGACTTTATGTACACTTCTCTTCTATTTTCACATATTACAGTACAATACACACAATCGGTCACAATAAAAATTCTCTCTCCGTCGTTTCTTCTCTTTCTTCTTCTCAGGTAAAACGTTTCTATATTTCTGACATCACCACTATAGATAATATCAATAATATCAAATTATTGATACAAAAAGGAAAATCTCATGCAGAAACATATGATACAGCATTTCTGCAAACATAAAGTACATATTTTGTCGCTACTCGTTTAGATATCATATTGTTTCTTTCTTTTTTGTTTTTGTTTCATCGATATTAGTTTCATTAACTTCGAACTTGTCAGAAATTTCGTAGGAATTTTCGTAGGAATTTTTCAAGTATTCTTCGATAGTTTTCATTTGTTCTTTTGCAGTATTCGATTTCTTCAGATTTCCGTTATCATTATTTATTTTCAATAATGACATGATACCCCAGCTGTTACTTTCGAATTTGTCAGTAGTTTCTAGCGCGTAAATCGCGTCGTGCGTCTTCGAAATTATACGATTCAATTCATAGAAATTTACATTTTTGGAAACGTTCAATGTCGTTTCTAAAGGATTGGTAATATGAAGCGCCGAGTGTGATGGTTTTCGAATCTGTATACCCTCGCGGATGCATATTCCATACGTTTGAAAATCGAATGTCGAATAATACTCAAAGAAATCGTATAGAAGTTTCTCCAGACTATCCTGATTTATCTTATATTTGTAATTCAGTGGCAATTTGTTAACATCCCGCAAAAAGGTGCAATCGATGCCATTCTCTGTGTAACGAACGTCATCGTGAGCTGTATAAAAGAAGATACAATTTACTAATCAGATGTTATGTAACTTTTTTCTTTATGATATATGTGACTTACTCGAATATAACTTTAATATTTTTAAGGACGGCAATATATTCTTTTGCTGTAAGAAGAACAGCACTAATAACGTAAGAGGAAAATTTGTTATCCATTGTCCTGGTACGTCGAATGTTAATTTCTGACTCTTCGCCCATGCTCGTATTGCTATAACAAGCGGTCTTATTCGCCAATCCATCTCTCCATACAAATTTAGTAATTCGGTCATATATATAGCAGTCCTATAGAAGAGATCAGTATTGACATTTTTGTTTTTTCAACTCTTTAACTACAGTTGTAAAAATTACATTTAGTTTTAATATCCTATTTCAATTACAAAACGTAAATAAATCTTAAAACATAAATAAAACGTAAATAATCTTCGACGATTGATAAAGGAAGGTTCAAAATTTTTTTCCCTACAATTCAGAATCTCATAGTACTAATGACTGCAGATTGTATAAAATTTGACGTTTTGAGTCCAAATGACTATTGATGTAGTTGAGGGTTCATTACAAAAAAAAAAAACAAATCCTACAATCCTACAAATCAAGTAAAATTGAAATATGTCTTGACTTACATATTTGTTGCACTTAAATCACATTCAGTTTGTGTGTAGTTATAACAGAATTTAATTATTGGTACTCGAGCTTCCAGAATCCTTCTGACATTAAGAATTCCAGGGATGAAATACTGCATGCTGTTTGCGAGTATTCCCAAAAATTCTTTCGTTTCATGCCTATCACTATTATTCATTAACTTTGAGTGAAATACCAATCTACTCGTGACATTATGCTACAAATGTTACAATTCATTAATAAGTAGGATTAAGTACGTGAACATTTAATTAATTTGAACATTACTTATATATTTACTTCTTCAGTGTTGGGAATAAGAACTAAATCAAGATCACATCTTTTCCTTCCAAAACCATTTATAGAGGAACCAAATGGCAAAACCTTTATATTATCAAATAGTCTAGAAAAGTATTGCTCTAAATGGTGAGCAGTATGAAACCTCAGTCTTACTTCTAAATCGGTTAATTTCATCATCTCATAAAGAATTATTATCTGCGCTGATATCTGCAAAGGTTATAAGTTTTATAAGGCTAAATATTTCGAATAATCCTAACTGTAACATAAATGAGCTTACCGATTTAGCATTATATAATTGCTTTGCTTTCTCCTTTTCTTTAGGCAATGCACAACCATTTTCCACAAATAAAGATACCTTTCTCTGATTATTTTTCTGTGGTGTAATAATTTGTCCTTTACGAAACCATAATACTGAGGATTTTACAGATGTAATGTCTTCTTTTATAAAAGAAGCAGATGACATAATTTCTTTTATCGACACTATGTCTTTAAACTCAACCAAAATATAATTCTGAAATTAATCACAATATGATACTTTTCTAACACATTATTTAATATTAATGTATTAATGTTGCATTTAATTTTGGATAAATATTAAACAATAGCTGACATACTTGTTGATTATTTATATGATAATGATGCATACTCGAGATGTCTCCAAATCTCAAACAATAATTATGAAGATCATTGTATGATTTCAACGAATGTACTTGTATCAATAAGCTTCGAGATGCCTGATTTCTTCTTTTGATGATTTCAATCTCGTGTGTGCTTTCTGTAATTGTAATTGTCAGATATAGATCTTGGAAAACAGAGAATAACTGTGATATATAAGAAAGATCAGTTTGATTAGAGAATATTAATTCATGCTGCATTCTCAATAATTATATTGAAGCTAGTAAATTGTTTTGAAAAGGATCTGTTCATTTTAGCTGAATTTCTTGCAGTTTTTTTCTTTTTCTCTTCAATATGAAAAAAAATATATAAAATGAATTAAATAAGTACAGCTTGTTATATTATTTTTTTTTTGCTTCTCGTCACCGGGTGATGAATTTTAATGCTTTTGATTTATTTTTTCAGGTTATGTAGCACAAAACTTTTTGATCTGAAGTATAGTTTTTATCACTTTGCTTATTTTTATAATAATCTTGTGACATAAAAGTTCATTTGAGTATCTGTAATCTCTCATTTTTATATTAATATTTCGTTCTGATATTATTATTGCTTTATGACATCATATTTGTAAGTTTATAGGTTATACGCTGAACTTATCATGTGACTTACCTTGTTTATTGTTCTTATATTCTTTGACAGTTGATATTGAGATGCAATTGTGCGACTTTAATCTACTTGTGACCATTATGAACTTCTTGCAATAACAGTGATTTAACAATGAAATGGTATTCGAATTGACACGGCCAAAAAGCGCCATTTTTAAATGTGCACATAGTTCCGTATACACAAGTGAAGTGTGCACTACGCACATGTGCGAATAGAATTATAGGTTATCGAGACTTTCCTGCACTGCACTCTCTGAACTGATGCACATGAGAGATCTGTTTTCTGTGGCTGAACTAGTGTACACTTTTGGAACTTGAAGTGAGATAAGTTTGATATTTATTATATTTGTTGAAAATGAGAAAGAGAGTGCTAGTACAATAGAAAACAGATCAGAGGTCTGTTCTTTTTGGCTGAACTTTGCATCAATTCATCTTTCTTTTTCTTCTTTCTTTCTGGAGAGAAAAGGAAGAAAGATGAACAAAAGTTCAGCCAAAAAGAACAGGTCTATGATGATAAGTTGAAAACAAATATACGTTTGTTTCATTTCAATTTATTGCACAGTGTACATCTGTTCAAAGAGTACAGAAATAAAAAAATAAACGCACTGTATATCTTACACTGCAGTGCATTAATTCGCTGGGTCATAGTAGCGGCCCGACTTCTCAACGTTTATTTTACTATCAACTTTACAGAAAAACTGCAAGAGACAAAAAAATCATTAATTTTCTTCTCACAGAACTCTAAGAATTTTTTCAGAATTTTTTATCAATTTTTTAATACTGCATTTATTCTTTATTTCTACCTTTTGAATGCCCAGCAAATGAGAATGAATTAAAATGGATTGAAATTTTTTTCTATCCGAATGCGTATTTTAAATAGCGAATACTTTTTTTTCGATTTAATTGGATTCAATTGGATTCAATTAGATTCAATTGGATGCAATTGGATTAAAAAACTGCATTTCTTATTCAAAATTTTGAATTGAACAGTGTATTCACAATGTGTGTGTTGAGCACAGAAAAAGCTAATATTATTTTTAGATTGAAAAGCATAGAGATATGTTCCATGCAATTCCTATAAATGAATAAAAATGCATTCAGGATTAAAAAGTATTCATTTTAACATTCGTGAATCAATATTTCTGAAAATTCCATTTCAATTCATTTCAATCAATTTTCGTTTGCTCGGTGGAGAATTCAATGAATTATAATAAATCATCTTTTGTTTGATTATGTTATTTTGATATTTAATCGACTTTTGTAAATTGAAATTTTATTGATATAATAATATTATAAAGTCGATAATTATTTATGACTGGTAAATTTATCAGTGATTTTGTCGATTGTCTGTACAGATTCATCTATTGTTATATAATTATCAAGGTTTATATACTTATACAATTATCATAATATTACACAATTATCAAGATCTATACTTATAACATTACTTATAATTATCAAGGTCTATGGCCGATAAAAATATTAATTCAAAAAATCAATAAAGTAAGATCAGAGTAACATAATTAACTAACAATATAAGAAGTGGCATTAAATGCAATTTCAAAAATTTTTTCTTCTAGATTTTCGAGCAGCATTGAATTCTCAAAAAAATCCAATAAAATATTTTTAAAAAATACAATTAACATAGAAAGGTTTTAATTTAAAAATATTGAAAATCACAATTTCTGAAATTTTATGTTTTGGAATAATTTTTATATAATTATTAATTAAATATCTCAGATATGAAGTTTCCACTTTTTTTCTATTTACTTTGGATCAATCTTTGTAATTTTAACGCTGAAAAAGAGACCGCATTTATATGTTTAAATATATTATATTTTATTTTTCTTTTTTTTATATTCTCTCCAGGTTTGCAACATATATCTTGAATCATTATTACTGTGTAGCAATTATAATTGTAGTTTGATGATTAACACGGATGATTAATCGGGAATTTACAACTGTCTGTTGTCCCATACGACTCGCGGCGCGACGTACAATACGTCCGATAGTGGGAAGTGATAACGATGGGCGATAAAGATTGAATTGCGCCGCTTGTATGAAATGATCGTCGTGAGATGACCATCTATGATTTCTTCTTCTGACCTAAGGAAACGCAGACGATGTGGAAACTGGACTCGTACGAGCTCACGCATCCGGAATCGCTGTCAGAGCATCAGCTCCGCGAGATTCTGAAGAACGTAAGTTGTCGCATAGGTTAGGCATGTTTACAAACTTCTCTCGATTTATCTATTATTTTTCTCTGTTTTTTTATCCGATTTTATTGGAAGATAATTTAATGTACGTGAGAGTCGTTGTCTGAATTATTTCAGACTTCAACAAATGTTAACATGACACAAATTTAGGTTAAATGTCAAAGATAGATTTTATGAATTATATTTTTATATAAATTTATAAACCAGAATAATATATTCTAAATTATTATTTGTAAAATGGAAAAAACAATGATAATATATGTTTGTTATGAATTAATAATAATATTTGTTATAGGAATAATTTATAATAAAAGCATATCACTGACATTTAAATTTCAGACATATTTTATGATGTCTCAATTACATCTTCACATCTTTTTTCATTATAGAGTTGCATTGAGATCTTTAAGTTTGAAAAACTATGTAAAAGTGAGTTGCTGGAAATGTACAAACGAGTTGCAATGCCTTTACCTCAGCGGCAACATGGAAATGCAAAGAATATAGATATGATATCAGAGAATTCCATTACAGTTATAAGGTAAGTTTTTATGTAAAGAATATATTGTTTAGGTAAAGAATATCTTAAATAAAGATAATAAAGAATATTTTACTGTGTTAACATTAAATTTGTCTTTTTTTTAGTGATAATGATACGCACAGTTTAGCTGCAGACTTGAACAAAGGAAATAAGAGGATATTTCAAACATCTCAACCTCAGACAGATTCAAAACCTCTTCTTAATGATCAGAAATCAGTGGGCAAGAAGATTCGATTATGTTCAACGCCAAAAGAAATTGGGTGTAATGGAATTTATAAACGCAATTATGGAGAACAGAGCCAGGTATCATATCTTAATCTTTTATAGTTCAGATAAGTCAAATAATTAGATAAGGTAAGAGAGGTAAGGCTAACAGTCTACTTACCTCTAGATAAAGTTTGAGTTTTCTACAAATAAGATTCTGAGATAAGATTTTTTTATCATAATATAACATGTAAGTTTATAAAATGAAATATTTACAAAGACTATTTGTTTCTATTAAGATATAATATTATATAAGTTTTACAATAATCTTAATTTGTAAGTGAATAATAGCAGATGTATTTGAACCTTTCAGGAATCTCTACCGAAAAAACGTCAGAAGATAACATGGCCATAAACAAGAAAAATATATGCTCTACTTCTTTTTAAATCTGTTACTATAGAAATTCAATTTTAAATAGTAACATGCTAATGCAATAATTTTTATATCATATGATTGAACTTGTAATTTAATCGGTATATGAAGGATATTCACACGAATGTATATTCACACGAATATTTTTAAGGATAAGATTGCTTGCTAAGCTTGTCCTTAAAATACTCGTGTGAATACAAACCATTTGTAATACTTTGAGACCCAATTGTTCCACCTTTTGGTAAATTTTATCTATTGGATAAGTAGCAAGATTACCCAATCACATGCGTGGATTACAGATTTACTTAACAGAAAAGATAAAAAGATAGAACACATAAAAAGATGGAACAATCGGCCCTAAATCATGATTTAAACAGATTGACAAACATTAATATGACTAATAATGTTTCTCGATTATTTTAATATTCGAATAATGTAAAAATGATAGATTCTATGTGATGATTTTATAAGTAGGTCTGATTTATATTTTGTATAAATTTATTATACAATTTGCGTAAAGAAAACGGAAATTTAATTAGGTATGACTGTTAGATTTGGCAGCTGGCGATATATACAGAAAAAACTGATATTACGTTTAATATATATATCTGCACATTGCTATATCAGTTTATTTTTAATATAATCGAACAATCGTCATACATGACAAATTTTGTTTGTTAGACATTGAATTAACGCAGTATTTGATGTTAAATGAATCGACAGAGGCGTGCGTCAGATAACTTTATTGTTTTGCGACATATGGAGATGTGAACAGTATTCAATAACGATAAAGTTACTTAAAACGATTATTTGTAATACGTAATATCATTCGTTTATTCATATTGTATGCACTGCTTATAAAGTGGAAATATCGTTAGCGTTTGTAAATTTAGAACATGTACATGCACATATTAGGTCTGTTCTTTGTAGCTGCATTACTTTGTATTTTCTACGCTTTAAATGAAATAAATATTTAATTAAAGATTGAAGAGAAGGAAAAAGAATTTAGCTACAAAGAATAACTTATTGCACCGATTGAAGTTTGTGCTGCGCAGGATCTACGCAGTGTACACGTCATCTTTTTATATGCATTGATCGATAAGATTTAAATTACCCGTTTAAGTATGAATAAATGATCTTAATTGTTTTAACGTTGAATAAAAGTATCAATGCGAATGTGTGTTTATTATATGTGTATAATAGTAATGCTGACATAATATTAAAATCTTTAGCCTCAAAAAAATAGCCTCTTTTAAAGCTTCCATTGAAAGAACACATACAAATATAATCTTATAAAAAATTCTAATGTATCGTTAATTTCTTTTCTTCTCTAAATATTTATAAAAGGATGTAATTTCCGAACATTTTAAATTGTATCATATGTTTGACGTAATCCATTTAGTTTTATGTAGTATAACACATACACTTAATTATATAAATCCGTAACGGAATCTTTTTCGAGATAGAGAAAGACGAGACGAAGAAGCGATAACACGTTGCGTAAGCGAGAGTGGTTTGCGGAGTCGTTTCACGGTCATGATCAACGCTCGTCCTCCTTAATTTATATATATATACTGAATGACTCATGTTTATGAAGGAAGAAGAGACGAGACGAAGATGATTCACGCGTGTCTAACGAATCCGTAATCTCCTCGGCGGCGATGTGTATATCGCATTTTTTATAACGCAAAGGTGGAGTCTTGGGAACTCCCTGGGATTTTTAAATACATACATAAATGCTTCTTTTCGAATTATTATTCGGATAATTATTTCAAAGACAAAATAGAAAGAGACTAATAATATTAATAAATTAATAATAAATAAATAAAAAATTAGAATCTTTTATTTCATGAAAGAAAGGAAACGAAGGACTTTTGATTGATTCATTTTTTTATGCATTATTGCAAGATTCCATGCTCTCGCTATTACGATTTCACGCTATCATGGAATAGCTCTTTAATTCTTAACTGATGAGTCCATTGGACTCATAATATACATTATTACTAATTATGAATTAAAGAGCTTCCATATGTAATATTTTTTTCATAACGCCAGTTATGAAAGATTAATCTTCGTGTCGCAAAAATTAACGAATGCGACGTATGTCCTCATCCAAAGACAAAATACAGGACTCTTCTGAAAATGAAGCATCCTCACATTTATTGATATTCTCGGTCCGTCACCTCGCGACGTGGCGGAAGCGTTATACTTATAGCCAGTACCAAAATCGCCAGAATTACGCAAGGGTGAAAGCACTGCCAGTGTATGCTGTTGCATAGGAGAATTATTGGTCACGTTCATCTCGTTTCCTCACGCCTCGCAGCCACGTAATCTTCCCGATCTCGAAAAACGCTCGGCGTTAAATCACACACGTCGTTTTTTTTATCTTTAAATCTGCTTTCGAAAATCTCCCGCTGAAATTGCGGTATGGAATTGTGGCTGAAATTATATATATTATACGTACACCCTCGTCAAAATCCATACAATTATGTTCGAAACTGGTTTTTGCACCACTCTTAATGTCTCGCATGCGTCGCGTTATAAATGCTATAACTTTTATAGAAAAAAAGGTACTTTAAAACGTTTAAATAATTTCGTTTACGAAAAAAAAAGAAAAAACGACGAGCGTAATGTATTCACTTGCTCGTAGCATTTATGCAATAAAATTAACATTCCATGGACTGCATCGGAACGCGCGACTCCCGAGACATTCCGTGAATGGTGAGCGCGATTAAGCGATGCCGTGAGGAATTTAATAAACCGGCCAATTCGGCGCTCAGAACTTTCTTTCTTCCTCGTCCGATACACGCGGTATGTATATCGGCGAGTCATAAATCGAGAGCGAAACTTCTGTCATCGCATCACGTATTACGCTACTTCGAAGACTGCTTGTGATGCAATGAGGAATATGATGAGCCGCTGACCACCCCGATGCTGCTATAAATACGTTTGTCACCGTTTGTACGAACATCAGTCTTGTTTGCGACACGTTTACCGGTACACAAAATCATATTAATCAGAAAATGGCCGTCAAGGTATGCTAAAGGATTGCACACAAATTTTACACATCAAAATCGATTATAAATTTGGAATATTTCTCGGACAGTCTTCTATTATACTTTACTCATACAGCACAGAATTTGCAGCAATATCGCTGCAAAATATATATATATATATATGTATATATATTGCTGTAACATGCGATATTGTTGCAACTTTTGTGCAACTTTCCAACAAACACAAAATTACATGTAATTTAAATGTACTTACATGTAATTTAAAAACATACTTGTAATTTCTCACTCAACAATATAATTAACAATATACACATGTGTGTTACAGTATTATTATATTACAGTATATATTGTTGAGTGGGAAATTACAACTACAGGTATGTTACATGTAATTTTGTGTTTGTTGGGTTTGTACTTATAGAGATATATTCCGTTAATATTTGAGACCATTATACAAATATTTGATGTTATATTACAGTTAACAATCTTGGCTGTATCAGTGCTTGCGATATGCAGAGGCGCGGTCATACCATCGTTAGCTTTCCCGGCCATTCCAGCTGTTTCAGCTGTTCCAACTGGTCCAGCTGTACCAGCCATTCCAGCTACCTTGGCCGCACAACCGGTTTTTCCAGTTGCTGCAGTTGATGCCACAAATTACGATCCTCATCCTCAATACAGTTACGCCTATAATGTCCAAGATACATTGACTGGTGATGCGAAGAGTCAGCACGAAAGCAGAAATGGTGACATCGTTAGCGGTAGTTACAGTTTCATCGAGGCTGATGGTACCAGACGAATCGTCGAGTATACAGCTGATCCTGTGAACGGATTCAACGCTGTGGTCCGTCGAGAACCCCTGGCAGTGGTGAAACCCGTCGTCGAGGTCGCCCCGCCTCCACTTGTTTATCAGCCCTGAAGGATGTGATAATGAATGACATAACAGTCCACAGAAAGAACAATTTTACTAAAGTGTCTACAAATTTAGCTAGATAAAAATTTAAAAATGATCCCAACAAGCAGACATTACCATATTTATCGTTTTTTTTTATGTCAAAATGATGTCTTGAATATCAAAATGACGTTAAAATGACAAGTAACATCAACTTGTTTTCCGGATTGCACAATCTAAATAAGCAACAATTTCAAGCATGATGAACAATGCTGCAAAAAAGTTTTGTCATTCTACATAATTATTTTCAAATATCTATATCTAGCTAAATTTTTAGATATTTTAATAAAACCTTTTTTTCGTCCACAGGACGAAAACTAGTCACACTATATATAATGTATGTGATGTTGCTACATGAATCGTTAATTGTTAATGTATAGATTTTTATTAAAGATTTTTTTTACAAAACTGTGTGCGAATTAATTTTATCTTGACGTAATGACTTTGCTATTAGTAGTATAGATAGACGTAATAGTATAGGTAGACGTGTCGACCTTTTTATTTTAATTGCATCTTTGGAACGTTATCGCGAAGCGTATTTCATAAATTTGTATTTTCATAAATTTTTCGTGAGTTTATACAAAACAAGTTACAATGAACGCATTAATGTTATGCGAATAAAGCTGTTAAATTATATAATGGCATGTAAATTTCGCGAATCGGGTCATAAACTCTCCTTTGTGAATATAACTGTGAAAGTTTACAGATTATCAGATTATATATACACACATATATCGCAAAACTTACAAGTGACAAGTTTATATGGAATATATATTATACTGTGATATTTATATTTTACATATTACATAGGAATCTCTAAAAAATACATATTATTGCAAATTTAATTAGTTATATAATAGCAAAATGAGATATAAATAAAAAAATCTTTCAAGTAAAATAGTGAAATAAGATTCATATAACTTTTGATATCCTTTGTAATCATAAGATTTTTAAAAAATTTTCTTTTTCAAAAAAGATCATTGCTTTCTC
>Ga0157364_1005312_pt1 | contig 13085 bp, 6 predicted proteins | sample AttsexASBM2_FD_111476 | JGI IMG/M metagenome (GOLD analysis project Ga0157364, IMG submission 111476) | Fungus gardens microbial communities from leaf cutter ant in Ribeirão Preto, State of São Paulo, Brazil - Atta sexdens ASBM2 | ecosystem: Host-associated > Fungi > Mycelium > Unclassified ... | reverse complement strand
AATCGACTGATAAAATTCTAACATATTATCTTTTATTTCTAAACTTTTTAATCATAATTCTGTAATCAAGTTTTATAATTTCTGTATAATACAGTTTATATGATTAATTCTTATATAAACGTGATAGACCTTTTTTATATAGTAAATAAATGTTATAATTTTTTATTAGATTTTTTAAAAATATATTTGGAGTTTCTTTATATCTCATTCCAGCAAACAAATTTTATGTACATGTTATTTGTAATTTCTCATTCAACAATATATCTGTTATATAACACACATGTTATATTACAGTTATATCGTTGAGTGGTAAATTACAAATAATGTTACATGGAAATTGATGTTTGCTGGGATGTTATCTTTTAAAGATATGTTCAAAAAATTTTTATTTTCTTGATTATATATTTCATACAAAGAATACATACCCGAATACGGTATTCCATTAATTACAAAGTTTATCTTATTGTTGTCGGATCTAAACATGTTAGAATTGAGAAACATTTTAATATTATCTTTAATGAAAAAGGTAGATGATATTTTATAAAAACTTTTTTATCTGGTTTTATATTATGCAGTAATGTATAAATAAATAAAGAATAATAAAATATTTTTTGTTGAAATAAGAGATTTTGGATTTCTAAAATATTAATAACAAAATTTCATTTATCGTACCAACATTTCAATAGTTTTCGCATAAATTTAATTATAAATATTTGTCAGACTTACGCTCTTGCCATTTCCATTTTCACTCACATCAGTCGTGTCGAATTACGCCTAATTATCCCTTATCTAAAGATATGAAGTACTTAAAGCACTGTCTATAGGAGAAACTATCGAGAGCGCTATCTAAAGATCATAAAAATGATAATTGTTGTGTATACTACAATTTTTTTTCTAATAGATAATAAATATGCAACAATTCAAGACTGTACGTAGAAATATCGTAAAGCAAATCGCATTTATGAAAATGTCATCATATATACATTAACATATAAAATATAAATTTTGCATATATTATTTTTAAAAAATTTCAAGATTTAAAGATTATTTTGCATGAAATCGATTAACAAATAAGGAAGAACGGTTTTTGCTTAAATTTTCTTATATACATTTAAGTCTTATTTTTTACATCGAATTTTATAATTTTATTTTATAATATCCTGGGTGGGCATAACGCTAGAAATGAATTCAGAACGTATAAATAATTCAAAATTTTCATGTAGATATTTTTGTTATTTAACTTTTTCGAATTATAAACGTTTTCGTATCACTAATTTTCGTTACAATTTCAGCCAGCATATCGACATCACACTTTCTCACGTTCACGTGTCTTCTTACTGACTATCAGTAAACACTTCCTCTGAATATATATTGAACGTTAGTTTGGTTTGCAATGATATGTGAAAACGTTTGTAACTGGTAAACAATGTCAAATAGGAGAGATGTCTGTACGGATCTATCTACACCTTAAATCTGTTTCTGAATGTATGTCCACATATTATTAAACACCCACTATATGTATTTCGTATATATATTCTTATATACAAGATTTTTGAATTTATTTCAAGTATTGTTTTATTAACAAGCGACTTTTATTTGTGTCATCAAAAAACATCATGCGTTTTTGTTGATTGAATTGGTTAGAAATATATTTTCTATAGTACACTGTTCATCTGCAAGATACAACATCTGATCCTTTCACAGAAAAAGACAGCAAATTATGATTATCTGACTTCTGTTTGCATAACATTTACATTGTAATTGGTTCTTGAAAACAAAAATGAGATTTCGTTTAATCCGCTTATCTTCAAATTATTTTCGCTCAAAATCGAAGAATAGTTATCACATTTTTATACCATTTCGTATTCTTTGTATCTCTGACTTTTGGTTCATTAGCGATCGCTAATGAATCAAATCGCTTAATTATAAAGTAACAACTTTATATATTAGGTGTAGTAAAAAGAAATCCATTATTTTTCCATTCAATTTTATGCAAAAATAATGGATTTCTGTTTACTACACCTAATATTAGAAAAAAATATGTAATTAATAAATTTTCATTCATGTGACATTAATAATTGCGATTATCTTAGATGTAGCTATTATGTAACATTAGTGTACAGTTAAAATATTTGCGTTTACCATCAATATTTTTTGTAATATTTATATTCTATGATAATATAATTTTTCTTTTTTCCGCTGATGAAAAGTTTTTTTCGCTGATGAACGATAAATGCATTAATGTTGTATACACATTATTGCTTTTGAGTACAAATGCGTAATGTACTTAGTGTAGAGATATTTTTAGTAGCTATATGTGTTATTGTGTATATTAGATACTATGCATATTTTAATTTTAATTTTACAATTTGTTATTTAACAATTAATAATTATTGTAATAGCATAGAAATTCATTTATTAATTTACTAATATATTAATTTTTCTTAAGAATATACATTCTTGAATGCAACTTTATTGCAATGCTAAAAATTCTAAAAGGATTTTAGAGTGAAGAAAAAAATTTTAATAAATTTTATAGTATTACATAAATTTATAAATTAATTAGTATTTACAAATCAATTAATTTTTTATTCTTATGTATCTACAACTGTAAGTTTAACGTATTTCCTCCTTACATAAAGCTCGACTTAAATAACATAGATGAGATTTTGATCAAATAAAAATAGCACAAGAATAACATGTCTAGCATAAAAAAAAACATATTATATATTCTTCTATTTTGTGACAATATGGTATTTAATTTTGCATATTAAGCCATTATTATATTGCTACAAACTTCATTCGTTACATATTTTACTTTCTCTTACATACATTTTTAATATAAATATTGCAAACACACACACTTGAACGTCTTTGAAATATCTGCTTATGCATATCAAGAGACATAATAATTATTAATTTTACACATTTATTAATTTTACACGAGAAAAGTAATAGACAATTTAATTTTTAATTTCTTTATAGTATTTAATTTTTTTACTTAATTTTTTTATAGATTTAAATTTTTATGTTTTAATTTTTTTACAGTATTGCAGTTAATAAATTTTACATACGCCTCACACAAGTAACACAATAATTTTAAATCATTTTTTATTAACTAAAAAAATTAAAGTTAACACAATATTTTTATATTTTTCGTACTTATTAACGATTTTTTTAATGAAATATTTATAATCTTTATAAAAACATATATTAGAATTATTAATTTAAAAGAACAAAAACAAGCATATTATAATTTATGACTTTAAAGCGATATAGGGCCTAATGTTTTTTCGTACCATATCAATAAAATATAATAATACAAAATTGCTTAAGAATTGAAATTGCTTATCACGCTCTCTATTATAACATTTTATCAAGAAGCTTTCAAACTTACATACAAGAAACAAACTGAATTTTTTCTCACCTTTTTCTCACTTATCTTAACTTTTATATTTATCGCATCTTTCTCCTTTATTATCACTGAAAGTCCAGCTTAACACTCTCATAATCACTAATAATCAATGATCTAGCGCACTTACACGCATAATTTATACATGATAGTAAAGTTAATGAAATTTAATAAAGAAAATTTATTAAAAATTAGCATAAATGAAAAAACGTGTCTTAGTGATTTTAAGACATATTAACAGATCGAATTATATTGTAATAATCCCACCATTATCATGAAAGTTTCATATCAATAAAATATATGAGTGCATAAATTATGTTCTTCATTTTACAAAATTTTTGAATTATTCTATTTAGATAGCAATTAAATGGCAACTAACAGAACATAATATTTTGAACACACGATTGTTTGAAAATTTGTCACTTTCATTGTTAAATCACCATTTTATCTCTGCTGGTTAAACTAGTTAGAAGTATACGTTCGGTGGTATACGGTCCATCTGCAAACATTACGAATTATATATGAATATATATATATATATATATATATATATATATATTGGTTTGCCCGAAAAGTTCGTGCCGATTGAAGGAAAATTGAAACGCAGAAGATTTAAATTTTTAATTTCATTTATTATATTTAAATCTTTTGCGATATGAACTTTCCGGACGACCCAATATATATATACATATCAAAACATTATTTTATTATAACAGTTTTCTACAAGAAAATACGCATATATGTAATTCATACTCAATCACACAAAAACAGACTATTAAATTTTAGCACAAATTTTTAATATCTTTGAGAAGTGATATCTTAATGGAAAATTATTACAGCGAGATGAAACAAAACTCAAATTAAAACTCGAACATTCACCTTAATAATTGTGCAGATCAAATTTAAAATACACAAAGTAAATTACTAAATGACGGAAGTTGAAGAAAGACATTGTAAGATAGGGAATAAAATTTCTTATTCGGATTAATTGCATTGCTCAGGGAAATTGGTTGTAAATCACACAAGTGCACGAGTTTTTAAGATCATTAATTTCAAAATAAATTCATATTTTTCTACAATTCTTTTTGACAAAGTATTACAAAACGGACAACTTTTTCTTGCAAACTTATTGTTAGTATAACTTAGAAATCATTATACAAAATTTTACCAAAAAAGAAATTAAAGTGTGAATTTCAAATCTTGCCTCAGTAATGCAATAGTTTGAATAAAAAATTTTTTTCTTAGTTTTCAATAACTGGTTTCAATGTCTGCCATTTTGTAACACACTGTATAATTCAAATTTGATCAACGAGAATGTTCAAGCTTTAATTTGGTTCATCTCGCTATGATGATTTTTTAATAAAATATGATTACTTACAAATATTAAAAATTTATATTAAAATTTAATGGCTCGTTTCTTGCGGGTGAGAATGTAAGAAAGAATTATAGAAGAAACAATAAATCACATATTTAATTACATAAACTAATATTTTTAATTATTTTACTATAAAATTTAAATGTGTGCGCGTGCGCGCGCGCGCGCACGCGCGTGTGTATGTGTGTGTGTGTGTGTGTGTGTGTGTGTGTGTGTGTTGTGTGTAGCCAGCTTTGGATAATATATATCGTTAATCATGATTAATATAAACGTGGTATCATATAATAGTTTCAAAGAAACAATTAAAATGATATGAGACCATAAAATTCGACAATATTTTTCGTTAAATTGTTGTCTCATTCATTTCGTTTTAAAAAGAAAAGGAAATAAAAAATCAAATTGTAAAAGAATTTAAAAAATGTTTTTTAAATATAAGCATGACAATAAAGATCAATAGCGATTAAATAATTAGTAATTGTTGCAAGAACTGTAAAAATTAATGAATACAATTAAATTAAATTAATACAATTAATAAAATTAGCTGATTGGAGTTGTATCGTAGGGATGAATGTATAATATTTCTGAATAACACTTACTCAGTTGATACCACTCTTCCTTCATCCCTACCTCTGCTCTAGCGGAATTCAATGCGTAGCGAAACGCTATTGGAATGACATAACTCATACAAAGCGGTGCTTCATCGATTGCTGCAAAAATATTTTTAGAATTAATCAGAAATCGATCTTTTAATATTTCTATTTCTGACCTTGAACAGAAATCTTTTATTTTTAAATGTTTTCTTATTTAAATTAAATGAATTATTGATTTAAGACGATTAAATCTTTTTGAACCTAAAAATTTTTTTAAACGAATTTTCAGGAATTCTTAAATTTTATACAAACATATAAAAAATCTTTAAAATTTTATAGTAAAAAGTAATTTGAATAAAAGGGTTTTGATTTTACCTTTTGAACCGTAGACAACAACTTCGTTGTATGAGTTTTTGCATAAGTATACGCGAAAATCTTCGGGAATATCTTTCGCTCCTGGTGGTTTGTAATTCTGTATAAATAATCAGATATTTTAGATAATTATATATTTTTAGGACAATCTCGCGTTGTGTTCCGTTGCACGCATAACGAGCGGAACACAAGACAAAGCATCATTTTATTACTGTTCGACACGAACATGAAATAAGGTATCATTTTATTACTGTTCGCAGTATTAAATAAAAATAAAACGATATATCATGCGCATTATGCGTGCAACGAAATGCAACCTCGAAGTAATTTTAGCGATATTAAATGTATCGAAATTTGATAACAACAACATATGTACCCATGTTCTATCAGTAATTAATTCTCCTGTATCAGGAACATATATCAGATCCTCAGAAGTCCAGTATCCTATTCCCATCACGAAAGCTCCCTCTACTTGACCAACATCAATTTTCGGATTCATACTTAGACCAGCATCGATCATCAAATCAACTCTTCTAATAATATGCTGACCGGTCAACAAATCAATCTCGACTTCAGCAGAGGTGACGCCATAAACGGCGTAAGGTTTCGTCCTAGCTTGCATTGGCCCAGTCATCAACCTGCCAAGAAATGGAATGTGTTGTATAATAATTAATAATGTGTGTAGCATCTAAAATCTCTTCGTACTTTATAAATACAAAGTTTAAATCTATTTCGAAATCATTCCAAAAGCATATGATAAATACGTTTTAATACTTATACGTTTTAATAATTTTAAAAAATACAAATAATTTCTTTAAACTATATATTTTTTATAATGTATAACTTATTTTAAGCAAAAGATAAGATAAATGTTTCTTCCCAAAGGAAGTACAATATTATCAATTTGTGTTTTAAAATATTGTATGATATATATATCACTGATGTGTCAAATATGATTTAATGACATTTACATGTAACGTGCGTATAAACTAATGCCTTCTTCATATGCTTTAAAAATGAGATCCTTCCACGTCGGATTTTTCATTTTTTTTCTTATTGGCTTGAGTCTTTCTAAAATCTGTGTGCAAGCTTGAATTGTTGCCTGAAATAAATGCAATAATTAATGTCATTATGTTTTTCGTCACTGTGAAAGATGATATATATATATATATATATATATATATATATATATATATATAATATCGTCTTCCATAGTAATGGAGACAAATTGAATTCTTACGTATTCACAGGATTCTGTAGTAATGCTGTGCCCTGTAGTCGATTTATTTGATGTCGCTAAATTATTGCTTTGTTTAACGGAGATTAATTTGATATCAATATTCAGTGTGCAAGCTGTTAATTGAACAATCTGATGATACAAGAATTAATTTTAAATCAGCAGAAATCTAAATCGTCTTACGTACTAAATCAAACTTTTTCCAATTTCAATAATTTTATAAGATAATTAATATATGTATTAAAAATATAAAAAATATATATCCAAAATATATATCCAAAAAAGCGAAAAAATCTAGAAATTTGAGACGGTTTCGATTCTATAATTTTCCAGAATAGAAACTTAATTTCAAAGAAACAAATTTTTAAATACAAATTTTCAATAATTTTGTGATAATTAGATGAAAATCATGAAAGAATTTGCTCGGATAAACTATTGTATTTTCATACCTTGGTATTTATACCTTGATCAATCTCAATTCCGCTGTGCGTCACGCATACAGAACCATCTCGTGCGCAGACTGACACAATAGCCTCGAATTGTCCTTCATACGTTATCAAATATTTCATCGGTATCATGGCAATTCCCTTTTTCTTCCAGCGATTGTGAAAATTGAAGTCATCAATAGATTCCTTGTTCACGTTGTAATTGGTCAAATTTGACAAATCTTTTATCATGGTTTCTAGTACGGATTTATCCACATCATTCATATTTGCTAATCTGACCTCAATTGGATCCTTCTTCGTCACTTTCGCAATATGCTCCATTATATTTTCCATTATAGCCACTGCTTCCGTAGATCCTGATGCCCGGCAAAATGTGTTTGATGGTAAATCGGTTCTCACATCGAATCCGTTGAACTTCCAAGTATCGGTTAAATAGCAGCTTCTAACGATAAAAATCATTTGTGAGTATATTTAATTAAAAATGAACGATTAATCATCACATACACATGATAGAGTATTTTCAAATTTGATTTTAATTATTTATTGAAATGTATTTAACCATTGTTAATTGAAATAATTTTTTTTTATTAATATTAATATTAATATTATATTTTTTCCTTTTTTGAATGTATTTCAAAATTTTGTTTGAAATAAAATAAAAATAGTTTAATTTACTTATAACTGATTAAAAATTTTCCACTGTATTTTAAAATATTGCATTGGACAAATTTTAATATTAGAGAAGTGTTTTAATACTATATATTATTGTTGTATATTATTGTACAAATTGCTTAAATTTTTATTTATTTACATATTACATTTCAATACCTTTGCATGTAAAAAGTTATCAATTCAGCGTGTGGTTCGTTGAAACTAGAACCGCAGTTACTCCATTGATTTGATATAAGATACTGTATAACTCCTTCATTGTTTACAATGATATCGTATTCTTGACGCGCAGAGCATCTCTTACCTATCGATTGCATATTACTCTCTATTGTCATGATGAATCGCGCTGGACGATTCAATTTATGACATACCAATGCGCAAGCACATGAAATTTGCGCGTTGCGTGAGATTTTTGATCCGTACGAACCGCCAAGTCGTCTGACATGTACATTGATGCTAGAAAAATTATATTCACATGATTGATGCTAATTGTTTTACAAAATGCATTTTGCAATCTTATTTTGATTTACTTATTGTTTATTTAATAATTGTTTATTTAATGTTATTTATTTTATAAAAAAACGTAAGGACTTCTAAGTTAGAATACATTTCCTATATTAAATATACAATTTCAATTTTTGTTTGAAGGAACTTTCTTTTCAATTTCCCGATATCATCATGTGATTAATATTAATAATATAGACATTATTGAAAATAGATAACAATTTGTTTTACAATAAATATTTTACATAAAGTGCTGTGAAAAGTTTATTGCAAATAATATCAGCCGGAGATTCAAGATTGAAAATTCAATTATAACGTGTACAGATCGTAGAATTCAAAATGTATTGTATTCACTCAAATATTAAGGTTTAACTTTCTCTTGCGACGATATGAGAGAAAAATTACAATCGATATAGTACCATAAATTACTTGCTAAATGAAGCATTATTTTTTTAGTTTTTCTTTAAAGATATAATAATTCCCTATCCCGAAACCTATAAAATATGTGGCAAACTAAGATGTCTGTGATATCTATGTCATGTAGAAATATAAAATAATTTCTGAAATACTTAGCTATCAACTGCTGCAAGCGTTCCTGCAGCGATTTTTGATAAAAAGATAAAAAATATACCATTATTTCAGAAATTATTTTACATTTCTACGCAACATAGCGGACATTTCAGTTTGCTGCATATTTTACATGCTTCAGAATTACGACATTATAGGTTATAAAGGAAAAACTGAAAATATAGCTAATAATATTGTTGTACTGTTCTTATTAACATTTTAACAAAAAAATGTTGCATAATTATATTTTTTAGACTGATTTTATTTTAGAAATCATTTTAAATGGATTTTATAAAAGTAACGACAAAGTTACAAATAGTTACTTTTTAAGTAACGATAACTATAACGAGTTATTTTTAAAAATCAATATCGATAAATTATTTACTTTTTTTAACTTAATAATGAGTAATTATAACTTATCTTTAGTAACTTTTAAAAGTAAGTTATCATTTCCGGATAATTTGTTGGTAAATTATTATGTATAAATTTAACTTCGATTATAACTTTATAATTTTACAAGTTCGACTATAAACAAAAATAATTTTATTTTTAATTTTACTTATATATGAGAGTATGTACACCTTTAATAGTGGACCTCTCAAAATTATCTCACTATAATTGTCATAATTATATGTGCTGTTACAGTATAAATTATGGTATAACAATTGAGCGGATACAATTATTTCAACATATAAATGACTTGATAGATTAATGATTGACTTGATAAATTAATGAGTTACCTATTATTCTGAACATTAAGACAATTTGCGATCGATACTTGAATGAGATCCATCCATTGTGATGACGGATAGACGTCCATACCACCCTCTACAGGAACGCATACGCAAAATTGAGTCTCTATGGGGTAATGATATTGGCCACCGCTTTGAAAAACACCTTTTAACACATGTTCAATATCGTTCCCTATAAAATATTAAAAACTGATATTTTTGATCACACTCGCACACATGCACGCATGCACGTATACAACGTATATTATCTTTTGATTTCTAAAGTATTTATTCTCTATCTAAATTCTTTACTAAAAATGTATTTATTCTCTATCAAAAATATTTATTCTCTATCTAAGCTTCAATCTTTTATTAGTAAGCTTTTAACGAATAATGACTAAAACTTCTGAATACCATTCATCAGACTATTCTTGACAATATATTCTTATCTTATGTCAACATCATTGAAGATGACTTCCCTCAATTGAATAATGAACATTTTTATTAATTACTATCAGTACTTATACTATTTCACAAGTTTGCAAATATGCATATTTTATTTTTTCGCAAAACTTAGGACATATATTTATTTTATTTTTTCTGGATTATAATCAAATATGAAAAATGTTATTAAATGTCGTTTTTTATCAACTTCTACCTTTCCTCTTTGCTGGAATTTTGACGCTCTGCCTAATTCTAGTTTCGTCACCCACATCAAGAGCATCCTCAATACTTATCACTGGATTTTTCATACGTTCGCTATATGTAATTTCTATCAATTTTGCAGCTTCATTCGCCACATTATGCGTTTCCGCGACGATTACGCCAACCGGTTGGCCAGCATACAAAATATCCTTTTCGGCAAACAGTAGTTCATCCTCTGGCAAGGACATCAACTTGCTGGCGGCAGAAATGCATAAATTCTTTCCTGGTATATCTTGGGCGCTGAAAAACGCCACTACACCCTCCTTTTGAAGAGCCCAACTTGCATCTATTCCACAGATTTCGCCATTGCCAACATTTGTGACGACAAAAGCGCAAAATACTTCTCTAGGAAATGGAAGCAGATCATCGCAATATTGGGCTTCGCCTGATGTCTGCTTGAGAGATTCTAATTTTGGCATAGGCTCATTTATTGGCCACAAGTCCACATGCGTAATGTAGTTTTGTTTTCCTAAAATGATTATATTTTTCTTGTATGCACAATTTCAGACAATTATTCATACATTACGTGTTTTTTAATAAACAAATCAATTTAAAACCATATTCTTCTATTCTTTTGATGCATAGAGAGAAAGATTTATTTTGACTTAAAAATTCTATTTACGTTTATTTTATTGAAATAATAATTAAATTTAATTACAAGTCTAAATTGGCTCTTGAAAAATTAACACCCAACATAAAATAAAAAACATAAAATAAAAAACGGGCAATTAAGAGCTTTAAAAGGTAATTGGTGCGCATATATAAATATATTTTTTGACAGTGTCTGATCTATCATATAAAATAAAATAAATAACTGAACGTTTCGACTGTATTCAAACCATCTTCAGCAGCCTCCGATCATAGAAAAATTGTTCATTCGTATGTTCAACAGTGTAGTAGCAATACGTGTGCAGTAAGTAAGTCTATACAGATTCCCACGTCCGGGGTATAAGTAACCGTCAATTAATTGATAAGCTAAGTGCGAGCTAAATCAAAATATAATTCACAAGAACGTTACTGGAAAAATCATTAACAAGAACGTTATTGGAAAAAAGGATAACAAAAACTGTAAAGAGACTTACACACTGCAACTCATAATTGCACAATATTATAATAAAACATAATTTAAAATCACAAAGATAAAATAAAATAATTTCTTAAAAGCAACATAGCATTCGTAGTGTCAAAGAAATATCGACTAAGGTAAGAGAACATTGGGAAATAAACATTCTAAGGAAGGAACAAATAAAGTTGTCAAAAGTTACCGGATTGAAAAATAATTTAGATAGTCATTTAAGTATTCCAATTAAAATTTGTTGATTATGTTCGTGTAAACGTAGTGTAAGAACTCAGTGTCTGATTCGAATTTAGGCTATTTTCCTAAATTTCAATATGAAGCATTTCAGACACTAACCTTTTCCCAATACATCTCTCATTATCCAAAATTTTTAGTTTTGATTGGAATATTACTCCAATCAAAATCATGTTCGGATTACAATCTATGTTTAGAAATGATAGACAAGTTATCGCTCTTCTTATTGATGTCACTTTTATGTTCATTAATTCTAGCCTTTAATTTTCGGCCTGTCTGTCCAACATAAGAAGCATTGCAATTTTTACACTTAATTTGGTACTATATTTTTCTTAGAATCGTGAAAAAGAACGTCTTTCTGTGCTTTAATAATTCTGTCAAGTTTGTTCAAACTGAAGAAAGACAATTTAACATTTGATGATTTTTTGACAATGCTCTTAAATTTGTAAATACAAGGCAAAAAAGGGATGGTGGAAACGAAGTTGTTTTATAGTCGATGTTAGTTTTCTTAGTTTGTTTAAGACGTTTTAAAAGAGACCTTAATCGTAAATTAATCGTTACAAAAATAAAATTAATAGAGTAGTCATTGTCCAGAAAAGTCTTAATAATAAAATTAAAATTATCCTTATGATATTTTGGATGAGATAGTAAAAAAGCTTTGTCCACTATTCTCATAAGAACATTTCTCTTTTATGAAAGAGGATGAAGAGATAAGAAACTGAGATATCTCCCCGAAAAAGTTAATTTATGATGAATATTAAATTCTAATTTTTCGTTCGCCTTAATAATCATCACATCCAAAAAATTCAACCAGTCACAAGCAACTTCCAAAGTGAACTGCAATCTTAAAATGAAAAGAATTAAATATTCCTAAAAATTCCTCAATTAGGTGATTAGGAATAGCAGTCACAATGTCCACATATCTAAATTTAATTTTATATAAAAATTATTTCTATATATTTATGAGAAAGCTCCATTTGTTTACAAATTTATTGAAACTTTTGACCGTCACTCTATATATATATATATATATATATATATATATAGATTTTATATATATATTGAGTCCGGAAAGTTCGTGTCGCAAAAGATTTAAATTTAATAAATGAAATTAAAAATTTAAATCTTCTGTGTTTCAATTTTCCTTCAAAATCGGCACGAACTT